>CDYI01012993.1_pt1 | contig 220347 bp, 188 predicted proteins | sample 557711 | NCBI WGS metagenome assembly CDYI01 (sample SAMEA3182054, study PRJEB8094) | gut metagenome | biome: human; feature: gut; material: Stool; isolation source: human stools | place: Canada | collected 2012-11-13 | reverse complement strand
GGCGGGGATGACCTCGCCCTTCTTCACGGTGACGCCGCAGGTCTTGCAGACCTCATCGCCGGTGTAGCCGTCCTCGGTGCAGGTGGCAGGCTTGGCACCCACCAGCTGGGTATCGTGGCCGGTGGCGGGGATGACCTGGCCCTTCTTCACGGTGACGCCGCAGGTCTTGCAGACCTCATCGCCGGTGTAGCCGTCCTCGGTGCAGGTGGCAGGCTTGGCACCCACCAGCTGGGTATCGTGGCCGGTGGCGGGGATGACCTGGCCCTTCTTCACGGTGACGCCGCAGGTCTTGCAGACCTCATCGCCGGTGTAGCCGTCCTCGGTGCAGGTGGCAGGCTTGGCACCCACCAGCTGGGTATCGTGGCCGGTGGCGGGGATGACCTGGCCCTTCTTCACGGTGACGCCGCAGGTCTTGCAGACCTCATCGCCGGTGTAGCCGTCCTCGGTGCAGGTGGCAGGCTTGGCACCAACGATCTCGGTGTCGTGGCCGGTGGCGGGCAGCGTCTCGGTCTTGGTATCCGTGTAGGTCCGGCCCTCCAGCGTCACCGTGGCGGTGTACGTCCGGACACCGGTGCTCTCGCAGCCGGGCTCGGTGGTCACCTGGCTGGTCACCGCAGCGGTCAGCGTCTGGGTATGGCCAGCGTCACGGGCGCAGGCAAAGACAGCCTGGGCAGCGAAGCCGGTCCACTGCCACACGGGCTGACCCCAGGCGTGGCCAGCGGCGGGCAGCGTCTCAGTCTTGGTATCCGTGTAGGTCTGGCCTTCGAAGGTCACCGTGGCGGTGTACGTCCGGACGCCGGTGCTCTCGCAGCCGGGCTCGGTGGTCACCTGGCTGGTCACCGCAGCGGGCAGCGTCTGGGTATGGGACCCATCATTGCCGCAGGTGAACACGGCGGAGGCGGACTCCGTTCCGGTCCAGGTCCAGGCAGGCTGACCCCAGGCGTGGCCGGTGGCAGGGATGGTCAGGGCTTCCAGGGTGGTCTCGTTCTTGCCATCGGCGTCGCTGAACAGCTTGCCGCAGACGGAGCACACCCAGTGGGCCTTGACGCCGGTCTCCTCGCAGGTGGCGGGGACCTCCGCCACCGCGGTGAGGGTATGACCATCGGCGCAGGGATCGGTGGCGCCGTAGGTCATGGTCACGTTGTCGATGGCGAACATGGCGTCGGTATCGTCATAGCCCTGGTTGGCCTTCTTATAGAAGTGGAAGGCGAACTGGGCATTGTCCGTGCAGAAGGCGGCGGGAACGGCAACGTTGGCCGTGCCCATGAACCAATAACCGCTTACCGGCTCAAGATCGGCGGCGTTCCAGATGGTGGTCCAGGTCCGGCCGCCGTCGGTGGTGGCCTCCACGGTCACGGAGCAGTAGTTGCCGATGACGGACTTGAACAGCAGGTAATCGAAGCTCAGCGTAGGCGTCTTGCCGGTGAGGTCCACCACGGGGGAGATGAGATACTCATCCTGCAGCTTATCGCTGCCGCCTGCCATAGGCAGCAGAGGCTTGCGGATGCCGCCCACGCTCCAGTCGCCCCAGGGATCTTCATAGTAATCCATGTCGATGCGGGCCTGCTTGGTGGAATTGAGCTTGGTATTGGTGCCCTTGTACCAGGTATAGGGGCTGTCGGTACGGGTGCCCTTCACGGTCCAGCCGTGGCCGGGGAAGTTCTCGGACTCGAAGTCGTTGTCGAACTGCACGTCGGAGGCCGTCTTGGTGAACAGGGCGGCGATGGTGTGGTTGGCGGTGACATTCTCAAAGGTGTAGCTGTCCACCGCGCCCACGCTCTGGCCGTCCACCAGCACGTCGGCGATGGCGTAGCCCTCCTGGGCGGCGATGGCGAAGGTCTGGGACGCGCCCTCCTTCACGGACACCTCACCGGCGGGGGTGATGGAGCCGCCCTCACCGGCGGTGGCGGTGATGGTGTACTTCTGGGCCACGGGGCCGTCCTCCACCGCCATCAGCTTCACGTTGTCGATGGCCAGCTGGCCGGTAGTGTCCTCATTGGGATGGACATAGCGGAAGGCAAACTGGACGCCGTCCACATTGTACTCGGCGGGCACGGGAACCTCTGCGCTGCCGGAAATGATGTAGTTGCTGGCCTGCTGGCCGGTATAGCTGTCCTGGAAGTTCCAGATAGCGTTCCACGTCTTTCCGCCGTCGGTAGAAGCTTCCACCGTAGCGGTGAAGGTCTTGTTCTTGATGCCGTACTCGCCGTAGGCGAAGTCGAAGGTCAGCACGCCGTCACGGGTACCGGACAGGTCCACCACCGGGGAGATCAGGTACTCATCCTGTGCACCCTTCCAGTCGTTGCTGATGTAAGCGTGCTTGGAATCATTGCCCTCATTCTTCCAGTTGTAATAGGTATACTGCTTCCATGTGCTGCTGGTATCCTGCACCTTCACGGTCCAGCCGTGGAAGGGGAAGCTGTCGCCGGTGACGGACTCGAAGTCGTTCTCGAACATCACGGTGGGGACATCGGGGATCTTCTCAAATACGGCGGAAACGGCGTAGCTCTGGTCCATGGTCAGGGTCAGGACATTGCCGGTAACGGAGGCGGTGCGGCCGTTGACCTTCACGGAGGCCAGCTGATAGCCCTGGTCCGGGGTGAAGGTAACGTCCACGGCCTGGCCGGAGACATAGGTGGTCTGACCGGCGGGGGCCACGGTACCGCCGTCGGAGGCGGTGGTGGTCAGGGTCACGGTGTCGCCGGACTGCTGGGCCTTCTGGAAGGTGGCGGAGATGGTGTGGTCCACGCCCACCCGCTGGAAGGTATAGTAGCTGATGGGGCCCAGATCCGTGCCGTCCACGGTGACGTTGGCAATCTCATAGCCCTGGGCGGGGGTAACGGTGAAGGTTTTGCTGGTGCCCTTCTTCACCAGGGTCTGACCGGCGGGGTCAATGGCGCCGCCCTCACCGGCGGAGGCGGTGACGGCCACATAGTTGTCCCGCTCCTCGGCGTACAGCTGAACGTTGTCCAGCGACAGGTCGGAGCCGCCCTTGCCGGTGTAGACAAAGGCGAAGCGCAGGTCCTTGCTGTTTTGCAGGCTCTCGGGAACGTTGACCTTGGCCTGGGTCTTGGTCCAGGCGGTGAACAGGCCGGAATCCCGCTGCAGGTTCCAGATCTCCTGCCAGGTGGCGCCGCCGTCGCCGGAGGCCATGACCTGGAGGTTGCAGTGCTTATACTCCACGGTGTACCAATAGGTGGTGTAGAAGTCAAACACCATGTGGACCTCGGTATCCACGCCGCTGATATCCGTGGTGCGGGAGATGAGCCACTCGTTCTGCTGGTTGTCCTCGTCATGATCCACGGCGGCCATGTAGTCCTCGTCGCGGTACCAGGTGTTCAGAGAGCCGCCCTTGCTCTGGACGCTCCAGTCGTCGGGGAGCCACTTCTCGTTGAAGTTCTCGGTCCAGAGGATGTTGGTGGGCGTGATGGTGCCGTGATCGTCGGGGTTGCCGGGAGCACGAACGGTATACACCTTGGAGTTGCCGGCGTAGTCGTGGACGATCATGCCGAAGGTCTCGCCGAAGCCGGTGATGTCATACTCCTTGATGTGGCTGGTGACGCCAGGCTTGTCCTCGCCGAAGCCCTGCATGCCATAGAGCATCTCGCTGTTCTTGATGTTGTAGAACACCACGGCCGCCACATACTGGTTATCGGATACGTCCAGGCTCAGATAGTACCGGCCCTCGGACTCGGTGACCTTCAGATTGTCGGCATGAGGCTCCTCGGTGTCGATGGTGATGGGGAAGGACCAGGAGTGCTTCTGGTTGGTCCCCACGCCGTCGCCATAGGGCAGGGTGGCCTCGATGGTCACGGTGGCCTTGGTGTTGTTGGGCAGCTTGGCGTTGTGGGAATCGGTGCCGTACCAGGGCTCGATGCCGTCATATTCGGCGTCCACACCGGCGGGCACAATGCGGTAATAGTCGTAGCTGTAGATGGACTTGCCCACATACTCGCAGTCCTTGCTGTAGTACACCTGGCCGTTGGCGCCGGTGATGGTATACTTCAGGCTCTTGGTGTTGCGCAGCAGGCCGGTGTAGATACCGGTGAGGCTGTCCATGAAGTCATCGTTGTTGGGGGAAATGGCGTTGCGGTCCGCCAGATACGGCACGGTGGTGTAGTTGTTGTCGCCCAGGTAGGTGTCCACCGTGTTCTCGCTGGAGGAGGAGAAGGCGGTGTTCATGTACGCCTGGGCCTGGCTGGCGGAGCCGTCCAGCGTCTCCCAGTAATCGGTGGAATCCATGATGGGAGCCTTGGTCCAGTCGCCGTAGAAGGCCAGGAACGGCAGGCCCAGGTCAATGGGATCGGTCAGGGCGCTGCCGTCGGCGGCCACCTGGGTCAGGGTCACGAAGCCCTCCACATAGCTGCCGTTGGGGAACTGGGCCAGCATCTTCCGGCCCTCGTCGGTAACGGTAACGGTGACGGTGACGTCGGCGGTCTTGCCGGGAGCCACGGACACGCGGTTATTCTCGCAGTTGGTGGTGAAGGTGTGGGGCAGCAGCCGGGAGCTTCCGCTGATGGTGGAGAACTCCTGCCCGCTGCCGTTGACATAGGCTTCGGTGGTGTCGGTCAGCACCAGGGGGGTCACGTCGTAATACAGGGTGTCGCTGCCGGTGTTGTGGACGGTGAAGTTCATGGTATACACGCCCTTCATAGCGGGATCGTCCTTCAGCTCCAGCTTGGGACGCTCCATGCCCTCCACGGACAGATAACCCCGGGTGTTCACGGCGTCGTTGATGCTCATCAGGCCGGCGCCCTGCTTGCGGGGAGAATAGGGCACGCCGTCGTTGTCATAGATCACATGGGCGGTGCTCATGAGCAGGGTATCGGTCATGTGCTTGCGGTCCGCGCCGGACATAGAGGCATCGCGGGCCTTCAGGGCCTGCTGGACGATGGCCATGCCGCCCGCCACATGGGGGGGAGGCCATGGAGGTGCCGTCCATACTCTCATAGCCGCCGGGCACGGCGGCATAGATGCCCGCGCCGGGGGCGGTGAGCTCCGGCTTCAGGGTCAGCTCGGTGGTGGCGCCCCAGCTGGAGAAATCAGCCATGCCGTAGGTGGGAGACTCCACCAGGGCGTCGGTCGCAGCCACGGACAGGGTCTTGGTCTGCTGCTGCTTCATGTATTCGCCGGCAGCCTGGGAGACAAACGCGCAGGGGATCTTCCAGTCGGTGATGGACATATACAGCATGCCGGGGACGTTGTTGTACACCAGCATACCGATGGCGCCGGCATTGGCGGCGGCGCGCTCCTTCTGCTCGTAGTACATACCGCCGCCCCGCTGGACCAGGGCGATCTTGCCCTGAACATCCAGGCCCTCATAGTCGGCCTCGGCGCCGTAGTTGGGCACCACCACATACTCCAGGGAGCCCCGGGAGGACAGGCTGCGGAAGGGCTTGGCGTTCTCGTCGTCGCTGATGGTGGCGCTGTCCTGATAGGCCAGGTTCTTGCCGCCCACGGTGACATAGGGGCTGTTGACCACGCCGTTGGACACGGCAGCCACAGACAGGGACTCACCATAGGTAGAGGGCTCGCTGACCAGGCCGTAATCGGGGTTGGAGGCCAGGGCCTTGCCGCCGAAGGCGTCGCCATAGGCGGCGTTATAGGCGTTGCCGGCGGCCACAGCCAGGGACACGCCGCTCTCGCCGGTGCGCTCGAACACGTCCAGCAGGCTCTTGGTGAAGGCATCCTCGCTGTCATAGTCGATGTAGCCGCAGTCGGAGCCCAGGCTCAGGTTGGCCACGTCCACGCCCAGCAGGATGCAGTCCTCCAGGGCGGCCAGAATATCGGAATAGGACGCGCCGCCGCTGCTCTTGAACACGTTCATGTTGATGATCTGGGCCTGGGGCGCCACGCCCATGACGGCATCGTTGACGCCCACATTACCGGCGGCGGTGGAGGCCACATGGGTGCCGTGGCTGCCCTTTTCGCCGGGATTGCCGTCCTTATCCTTGTCGCCGTAGTCGAACTGGAAGGGGATCTTGGCGCTGTAGTACAGGTTGGACACGCTGATGCCCTTGATGATGCTCTCCACCTGGAAATCATAGGTCTCCAGCAGGGTCCGGAGCTTTTCCTGGGTCAGGGAGGGGCTCTTGGGCGCGGCCTTGAACACCTCGTGGCCCATGTCCACGCCGGTATCCAGAATGGCCACCAGCATTCCCTCGCCGGTAAAGCCGGTGGTGTTATAGCTGCCGCCGCCGATCATCTTGTTGCTGTTGGCGGTGTCGGGCAGCAGCTCAAACGTGGGGGAAATGAAGGCGGACTGGACGCAGTCCAGCCGGCGGATGGCCTTGTACTGGCCATAGGTCACCGTGGCGGAGAAGCCGTTGAGCAGGGTGGTGTACTGCCGCTGGGGCTCCACCTTGGTGTCAAGGGCGCGTTCGATCTGGGACAGGGCGCTCTTCTGCGTGCGCAGCAGGGCGTTGACCTGGGCCCGGGAATCAGGGTCGGCCACGGAGTCGTTTACCACCACGATGATCTCGACTTCATCGCTGTCGTCGAGCTTGGCGGTGTTTTCCATCTGGATTCTTTCGCCGTCCTTCTGGCTGCTGCGCAGGACCTGGCGGGTGATATCGTTGGCGATACCATCCAACGTCGTCTCATGGAGAGAGGCGTTGGTCTCGTGCGCAGCCGTCTCGGCGAAGGCTGTCACCGGCAGGGCGGTCAGGATCATCAGAACCGCCAGGGCCAGTGCGCAGCACCGTTTGATATCTGTCATCTCGTTCCTCCTATAAGTGTAAGTCGGACGCCATGCATAAAAGTACGGCGCACCCTATGTATTGTACCATCTTTCGCGGTTCAGCGCAATAATGCGATGTGTGCAAATATCCCGCCGAAAATTTGTGGGTTCCGTGAAAAATCCGGAAGCGGTCATTCCCTGCCGCCAACCGCGGTCAGGTGCTCTTCCTTTCGCAAATTGAAAATATTCAGCCGGTATTCACGGCAATCCGGCGGGACTTTCCCGGTTTTTTCTCTTGACAACCGGTCCCGGGATAGAATATAATGAGTGTATCAATACAGATAATACACACAGAAAGGAGGTCACATGCGTGATACGCTTGGATTACCGGGATGCGCGGCCCATCTATGAGCAGGTGCGGGACGGCCTGCGGAGCATGATGGTGACGGGCGTGCTGGCGGCGGGAGACAAGCTGCCCTCCGTGCGGAGCCTGGCCACGGAGCTGGCCATCAATCCCAACACCATCCAGCGGGCCTATACCCAGCTGGAGGCGGAGGGATATGTTTACACCGTGTCGGGCCGGGGCACCTTCGTCTCCGAGGGCCAGGAGCAAAACCGCCAGCGGCGCAGAGAGGTGACGGCCCGGGTGCTGCCGCTGATGGCGGAGCTGCGGGACCTGGGCATGACCCGGGAGGAATGGACGGACCTTTGGAAGGGAGGGGATCGCGATGCTTGAAGCGAATAACGTGGTAAAAACCTTTGACGGCTTCCGGGCCCTGGACGGGGCCAACATGACGGTGCCCCGGGGGGCGGTATACGGCCTGGTGGGCCCCAACGGGGCGGGCAAATCCACCATCATCCGCCACTTCACCGGCGTGTACCGGCCCGACAGCGGCCAGGTGACCCTGGACGGCCAGCCGGTATATGAAAATCCCGCCGCCAAAAGCCGCATGGCGGTGATCCCCGACGACTGGTACTATTTCCCACAGGCCAGCATCCGGGACATGGCCCGGCTGTATGCCGGGACCCACCCCTTTTTCAGCTGGGACCGGTATCACAAGCTGCGGGAGGCCTTTCCCCTGCCGGAAAAGCAGCTGCTGCGCCGGATGAGCAAGGGCATGCAGAAGCAGGCGGCCTTCTGGCTGGTCATGAGCTGCATGCCGGAGGTGCTGGTGCTGGACGAGCCGGTGGACGGTCTGGACCCGGTAATGCGGCGGCAGGTATGGTCCCTGCTGCTGGGAGACGTGGCCGACCGGGGCACCACGGTGCTGGTGTCCAGCCACAACCTCCGGGAGCTGGAGGACGTGTGCGACCATGTGGGCATTATGAACAAGGGGCGGGTGCTGCTGGAGCGGAGCCTGTCGGAGCTGCAGGACAACACGGTGAAGCTCCAGGTGGCCTATGCCGCAGCGGAGGAGCCGCCGCTGCCGGAGGGCATCCGGGTGCTGCATCGGTCCGCCGTGGGCCGGGTCATCACCTACATTGTCCGGGGCAGCCGGGAGGAGGTCCTGCACCGGATGCAGGCCCTGTCTCCCCTGCTGCTGGAGGCCATTCCCCTGACCCTGGAGGAGATTTTCATCTATGAGCTGGGAGGTGCTGACTATGCGGTCCGCGACATCGTTCTTTAACCCGGCCCTGGCCCGCAGCGACCTGCGGCGGTATTGGCCGGCCCTGTTCCTGTATGTGGGGCTGTGGATCATTTTCCTGCCGGTGCAGCTGTGGCTTATGGCCCACCAGGGCTATGTCCCCGCCCCTGACCTGGGCGTGATATGCTCCGACCGGTACATAGCCGCCGTTATCATGGCGCTGATCTTCGGCGGCATGATGGCCATGGCGTCGTTTTCCTATCTGATGAACCCCCGGTCCGTGGGGGCCATGCACGCCCTGCCCCAGCGGCGGGGGACCCTGTTCTGGACCCACTTTCTCACCGGCTGGGGCATGCTGGCGGCAGGAAACCTGCTGGTGGCAGGAAACCTGCTGGTGGCCCTGCTGACAGCGGGAATCGCCCTGCTGACCGGCGTAAAGCTGACGGCGGCGCTTTTGACGTGGCTGGTCGTGGTCACCCTGCTGGACCTGTTCTTTATGGCGCTGGGCACCTTCTGCGCCATGATCACCGGATGGCTCCTGGCGGTGCCGGTGCTGTACGGCGTGGCCAACACCCTGGCCCTGATCGTTACCTGGCTGGGCCAGCAGCTGGCGGATGGTCTGCTGCTGGGCTATGCCCCCCCGGACGCCTTGCCTCGCCTGACCGTATGGCTGACGCCGGTGTACCGGCTGATCCAGGAGCTGGGCCAGATCCGGGAGAAGTTTTACAACATATCCTCTCAGGCCAATGCGGACTATCCCAGCGGTCTGGCCCCCAACGGCTGGCGGGCGGTGCTGCTGTACACCGCTGTGGCTCTGGTGCTGCTGGCTCTGTCCCGGCTGCTGTATGCCCGGCGGAAAAGCGAGCTGTCCGGCGACCCGGCGGCCTTTTCGTGGGTGCGGCCGGTGTTCCGGCTGGGTGTGGGTCTGATCGGCGGACTGGCCCTGGGCCTGGCGCTGTATGGGCTGGTGCTGGCCGGGCTTTCGTTCAGCGTGCCCCGGCTGTGCGTGTGCATAGCCCTGATGGGAGCCCTGTGCTATCTGGGGGCGTCCATGCTGGTGGGCAAGACCCTGCGGGTGCTGCCCAAGAGGCTCACCGGCGCAGCGGTGACAGCCCTGGTGCTGGTGCTGCTGTGCGTGGTGCTGCGGGCGGACGTGTTCGGCTACCGCACCCGGGTGCCCCAGGCGGAGAAGGTATCCTCCGTTCAGGTGATCTATCTGGACTCCACCTTTACCCTGACGGAGCCGGAGTCCATCCAGACCATGGTGGACGCCCAGAGCACTCTGGCCAGGAACGATATTGTCGGTCGGAAGATCGACATGGGCGACCAGACGATTCGGGTGACGTACACCCTGAAAAACGGCTCCTCTACGGCCCGCCGCTTCGTGGTGAACATCAGCGGCGAGGTCCAGGCGGCGCTGTCCCGGGTGGTAGGCCTGGAGGAGGTGCAATCCAATGTTCTGTTCAACAAACGGAATGTGCCGGAGAGCTGGAAGCCCCGCGGCGGCACCCTGTGGGTAAACGCCATCGGGGAGGAGCGGGAGCTGACGGCGGAGGAGGCCCAGACCCTGTATGACGCCGCCTGGCGGGACATCCATGCAGGCAACGTACTGTTGGCGAAGGGGCTGGATGTCAACTGGACTGTGCTGGAGATCAGCTTCCAGGGTGACCGGGATGCCTATAGCATCTCCTCGCCCCGCACCAGCTGCACGGAGCTGATGCAGGCCCTGCGGGACCTGGGCCTTTCCGACAGCGATATGACCGGTTCGATGGACTGATGCAGTAATGCCCCCGGCGCAGATACGCCGGGGGCATTCAGCTTGTCAAAAAAGGGCGGCGCCCTTTTTTGACAAGCTGACAAGCATTTTCAAAACTTTTATAAAAGTTCTGAAAATGCGGTGATTGAAAACGAAAGACACCCCTGATGGGTTTCTTTCGTAACTATCTTCCTTTCCGAAGGCGGAGGCAAGCCTACTTTTTCGACAAGCTGAATGGGAGGGGCTGAGCCCCTCCCACTTTTTATGATGAGCTATTGCGTGCGTTACAGCTCCCCGGCCTTATACAGCTGGGACTCCCGGCGGTATCCGGCGGCGGAGGCGGCGTTCTGGGCGATCTCCTCCGGCGTCAGGGGGCGGCGGACCCTGGCGGGCGCACCCATGACCATGGAGCCGTCGGGAATCACGGCCCCCTGGGTCACCAGGGCTCCGGCGGCAATGATGCAGTCCCGGCCCACCGCGGCTCCGTTGAGAACGATGGCTCCCATGCCCACCAGCGTGTTGTCCCCGATGGTGCAGCCGTGAAGAATGGCGGCGTGGCCCACGGTGCAGTCCCGGCCGATGACGGCGGGGAAGCCGGGGTCGGCATGGACGACGCAGTTGTCCTGGATATTGGCACCCTCCCCCACGGTGATGGGGGCCGTCTCCGCCCGGAGCACTGCGCCGAAATAGATGCCGGCCTCCGGGCCGATGGTGACGCTGCCGCGGACGGTGGCATTTTCCGCCACAAAGGCGGATTCGTGAATCACAGGCTTCATGACATTTCCTCCTTAATGAAACAGCCAGCGGGCGATGAGGATCACCACGCAGGCCCCGCCTACGCCGATGAGAATGGCCCCCACGGAGCCGGTGGCGGCGATGCCGATGGTGCCCGCCAGCCAATTGCCCACGGCGGAGCCCACCACGCCCAGGATCAGGTTACGGATCAGGCCGCCGCGGCTGCCCATGAGCTTGCCGGCGATCCAGCCGATGAGGGCGCCTAAAATCAGGGAACAGATCATGCTTTTGTCTCTCTTTCTACCCGCACGGGGTCCACAATATGAACATTCAGGTGGTTATACGGCACCTCCACGGACCGCTGGTCAAAGGCCGTCTTGATTCCCTCCAGCAGGGCGTAATACGCCGGCCAATAGTCGTCGGTTCTGGCCCAGGCCCGGACAACATATTCGATGCCGCTTTCGCCGTAGGCATTGACATAGACCTCCGGCGCCGGCTTGTCCAGCAGGCCCGGAGTCCGGGCCACGGCATCCAGCAGCGCCTGACGCACCGTCTGCACCGGCGCGTCATAGGACGCGCTGACGGCGTGCTCAATGCGCCGGGTGCCAAGAGCCGTATAGTTGGTGATCTTCCCGGCGGAGATGCTGCTGTTGGGGGCGGCAATGCGCAGGCCGTCCGGCGTATCCAGATAGGTATAGGTCAAGGTCAGGTCCTTTACCGTGCCCGCGCCGCAGGGGGTATCCACATAGTCGCCCACGGCGAAGGGCTTGGTCACCAGCAGCACCAGTCCCCCGGCCACATTGGCCAGGACATTCTGCACCGCCAGGGATACGGCCAGGGACAGCACCGACAAAAGCGCCACCAGGGACGTGACGGGAATGCCCAGCTGATCGGCGGTGATGAGCACCGTCACCACCCACAGCACCAGGCGCACGGACTGCACCAGGTATTTCCGCACCCGGGCGTCGATATGGGTTTTATCCAGGACCCGGCGCAGCAGCGCCGTCACCAGGCGCACGGCGATCAGACAGATCACCAGCGTCAGCAGCGCTCCCAGCAGCTTCCCCAGGGAGATGGTCCCCAGATGCAGGGCCGACAGGTCCAGCTTTTGATCCAGTGCGCTTTCCACAGTCCGCACCTCCTTGCGCGTTTCGTGCCCCCCATTATACCCCAGGGCGGCGGAATTTGTCAAACCGGCAAAAAAAGACTTACCCTTTTTGGGGAAAAGTGGTATAATATGGTAAAGAAGAAAAGAGAGGATGAGGGTCATGTATGCAGCGGGCGAATTGGTGGTATATGGCGGCGAGGGCGTCTGCCGGGTGGAAGGCGTGGGTGCGCCGTCCCTGCCGGGTATGGACAAGACCCGACTGTACTACACGCTGTCGCCCCTGTACCGGTCCGGCCAGGTGATGACCCCGGTGGACACTCAGGTGCTCATGCGGCCGCTGCTGACGGCGGAGGAGGTGGGGCAGCTCATTGCGGAGCTGGACCAGCTGCCGGAGGAGCAGGCCGAGAGCCACAGCATGCGGGCCATCAAGGACCTGTATCACCAGGTACTGACCTCCTACGACTGCCGGCGGCTGGCGGGCCTCATCAAGGGCGTGTGCCGGCGGCGCAACTGGGCCGTTCATCACGGGCGGAAGATAAGCCAGATGGACGAGCGCTATCTGAAGCGGGCGGAGGACGCCCTGTACGGGGAGCTGGGCGCGGTGCTGGGCCTGCCCCGGGAGGAGGTCCCGGCGTACATCCGGAAAACCTGGCCCAAATGGCCGCTGTTTTGACGAGAAGGTCGTCAGACGGCCCCGCATTGCCTGCGGGGCCGTTTTTATGCGCAGAAACCATAAGGCGGAGAACCGAAGGCCGGTTCTCCGCCTGAATGGCAGGAAGATTGATGAAAAAAGTTTTTTGTCTCTTGCAAGTATAGGATACCCAAGGGATGTTACAAAAGTTCATGCATAAATATTAAAAAAGTATTAAACATTTTTTCATGCAAAAAAGCCCGGCAGAGCAATACTCTGCCGGGCTTTATCAGCTATGCGCCGATGGGGACGTCAATCAGTCGTTGTTGATGGCGATGACGACGCCGGAACCCACGGTACGGCCACCCTCACGGATAGCGAAACGCAGACCGTTCTCGATGGCGATGGGGGTGATCAGCTCCACGTTCATGTCGACGTTATCGCCGGGCATGCACATCTCGGTGCCCTCGGGCAGGGTGATGATGCCGGTAACGTCGGTGGTACGGAAGTAGAACTGGGGACGATAGTTGTTGAAGAAGGGGGTGTGACGGCCGCCCTCGTCCTTGGTCAGAACGTACACCTGGCCAACGAACTTGGTGTGGGGGTGAATGGAACCGGGCTTGGACAGAACCTGGCCGCGCTCGATCTCGGTCTTGGCAACACCGCGCAGCAGGGCGCCGATGTTATCGCCGGCCTCAGCGTAGTCCAGCAGCTTGTGGAACATCTCGATACCGGTGACGACGGTCTCGCGCTTCTCGTCGGACAGACCAACGATCTCAACCTTCTCGTTGAGCTTCAGCTGACCACGCTCCACACGGCCGGTAGCAACGGTACCACGGCCGGAGATGGTGAACACGTCCTCGACGGGCATCAGGAAGGGCATATCCTCCTTGCGGTCGGGGGTGGGGATCCACTCGTCAACGGCGTCCATCAGCTCCTTGATGCAGGCATACTCGGGAGCGTTGGGATCGGTGGACTCGGAAACCAGAGCGTTCAGAGCGGAACCGCGGATGATGGGGGTGTCGTCGCCAGGGAAGCCATAGAAGTCCAGCAGCTCGCGGACTTCCATCTCCACCAGCTCCAGCAGCTCCTCGTCGTCCACCTGGTCGCACTTGTTCAGGAACACCAGCACGGAGGGCACGTTCACCTGACGGGCCAGCAGCAGGTGCTCACGAGTCTGGGCCATGGGGCCGTCGGAGGCGGCGATGACCAGGATAGCGCCGTCCATCTGGGCAGCACCGGTGATCATGTTCTTGATATAGTCGGCGTGGCCCGGGCAGTCAACGTGGGCATAGTGACGCTTGGCGGTCTCATACTCCACGTGAGCGGTGTTGATGGTGATACCACGCTCGCGCTCCTCGGGAGCCTTGTCGATGGAAGAGTAGTCGGTGTACTCAGCACCGCCCTGCAGAGCCAGATACTTGGTGATGGCGGCGGTCAGAGTGGTCTTACCATGGTCGATATGACCGATGGTGCCGATGTTAACATGGGGCTTCGTTCTCTCAAATTTCTGCTTAGCCATTTGAAAAAATCCTCCTTAACAAATTTGCATCATGGTTTTCTTGCAATGTCTTGTACTAACACTGCTATTTTACAGTATTCGATAGGGAAAAGCAATCGTTTTTTAGCGATTTAGAAATTTTCCCGGCCGGTACGCTTGTTGATGAGCTTCTCCTGCAGGCCCTTGGGCAGCTCGATATAGTGGCTGGGCTCCATGGTATACTGACCACGGCCCTGGGTGCGGGAGCGCAGATCGGTGGCGTAGCCGAACATTTCCGCCAGGGGAACAAAGGCGTCGATCTGCTGGGCACCGGCGCGCATCTCGTAGCCCTGGATCTGGCCGCGGCGGGCACTGATGTCGCCGATGACGTCGCCCATATATTCCTCGGGGACGATGACGGAAACCTTCATAATGGGCTCCAGCAGCGTGGGATCCGCCTTGCGCATGGCCTCCTTGAAGGCCATGGAGCCGGCGATCTTGAACGCCATCTCGGAGGAGTCCACCTCGTGATAGGAGCCGTCGTACAGGGTGACCTTTACGTCCACCACGGGGTAGCCGGCCACGGTGCCGGAGAGCATAGCGCCCTGGATACCGGCGTCGATGGCAGGGATATACTCCTTGGGGATAGCGCCGCCCACCACTTTGTTGATGAACTCGTAGCCCTTGCCGGACTCGTTGGGCTCCACATGGATCTTCACGTGACCATACTGGCCCTTACCGCCGGACTGGCGGGCATACTTGGTATCCTGGTCCACTGCCTTGCGGATGGTCTCCTTGTAGGCCACCTGGGGCGCGCCCACGTTGGCCTCCACCTTGAACTCGCGCAGCAGACGGTCCACGATGATCTCCAGATGCAGCTCGCCCATACCGGCGATGATGGTCTGACCCGTCTCCTCGTCGGTGTAGGTGCGGAAGGTGGGGTCCTCCTCGGCAAGCTTCGCCAGGGCGATGGCCATCTTCTCCTGGCCGGCCTTGGTCTTGGGCTCGATGGCCACGCGGATCACGGGCTCGGGGAACTCCATGGACTCCAGCACGATGGGGTGCTTTTCATCACAGAGGGTGTCGCCGGTGGTGGTGTTCTTCAGGCCCACCACGGCGGCGATATCGCCGGAATAGACCGTTTCCAGGTCCTCCCGGTGGTTGGCGTGCATCTGCAGCAGACGGCCCACGCGCTCGCGCTTGCCCTTGGTGGCATTGAGCACGGAGGAGCCGGTGTTCAGCGTTCCGGAATACACGCGGAAGAAGCTCAGACGGCCCACATAGGGGTCGGTCATGATCTTGAAGGCCAGCGCAGAGAACGGCTCGTCATCGGAAGCGTGACGGTCCTCCTCCTCATCAGTCTTGGGGTTGGTGCCAACGATGGCGGGAATATCGGTGGGGGCGGGCATATAGTCCACAATGGCGTCCAGCAGCTTCTGAACACCCTTGTTCCGGTAGGAGGAGCCGCAGGTGACCGGCACCATCTCCACAGCCACGGTGGCCTTGCGGATGGCGGCGCGGATCTTGTCGGTGGGGATCTCCTGACCCTCCAGATACATCTCCATGATCTCGTCGTCGAACATGGAAACGGCATCCAGCAGCTTTTCCCGGTACTCGTTGGCCAGGTCCATCATATCGGCGGGGATGGGCTCCACGCGCATATCCTTGCCCAGCTGATCGTAATAGATATCAGCGTCCATCTCCACCAGGTCGATGATGCCCTTGAAGGACTCCTCTTTCCCGATGGGCAGTTGGATGGGCACGGCGTTGCACTTGAGGCGGTCGTGGATCATGTCCAGCACGTGATAGAAATCCGCGCCCAGCATGTCCATTTTGTTGACATACACCATCCGGGGCACATGATAGTGGTCGGCCTGACGCCACACGGTTTCGGACTGGGGCTCCACGCCGCCCTTGGCGCACATCACGGTGACAGAGCCGTCCAACACACGCAGAGAACGCTCCACCTCCACAGTGAAGTCCACGTGACCCGGGGTGTCGATGATGTTGATACGCGTCTGGGGGAACTGGTCCTTGGAGCCCTTCCAGTAACAGGTGGTAGCGGCGGAGGTGATGGTGATGCCACGCTCCTGCTCCTGTTCCATCCAGTCCATGGTAGCGGTTCCCTCGTGCGTCTCGCCGATCTTATAGTTGACGCCCGTGTAGTACAGAATACGCTCGGTCGTGGTGGTCTTGCCTGCATCAATGTGGGCCATGATGCCGATATTTCTCGTATTTTCCAGTGTAACCTTTCTCGGCATAACGTTCTCCTTCTAATCAGTTTGCGGGGCTTACCAGCGGAAGTGGGCGAATGCCTTGTTGGATTCGGCCATCTTGTGGGTATCCTCGCGCTTCTTCACGGCGCTGCCGGTGTTGTTGGCGGCGTCCATGATCTCGCCTGCCAGGCGCTCGGCCATGGTGCGCTCACTGCGGGCGCGGGAGTAGTTGGTCAGCCAGCGCAGACCCAGGGTCTGACGGCGGGCAGGACGAACCTCCATGGGGACCTGATAGGTGGCGCCGCCGACACGGCGGGCCTTGACTTCCAGGCTGGGCATAATGTTTTCCATGGCCTGGGTGAACACTTCCAGAGGCTCCTTCTCGGTCTTTTCCTTGATGATATCAAAGGCACCGTAGACAACCTTCTGGGCAACGCCCTTCTTACCGTCCAACATGATGCTGTTGACGAGCTTCGTCACCAGCACGGAGTTGTACATAGGATCGGGCAGAATTTCTCTCTTGGGAACATTACCTCTTCTGGGCACTATGCTTCCCTCCTTCATAAAAATATGATTTCATAGGTACTCAACAGCCGGAGAGGCTGTTGTACGGCCTGCCAAAGAGGTACATACGATATATATAAACCTTTTCGGCAAAGCTCATTTCATGCGGGGATTACTTGCTCTTGGGACGCTTGGCGCCGTACTTGGAGCGCGCCTGCATACGGCCCTGAACGCCCTGGGTATCCAGAGTGCCGCGGATGATGTGGTAACGAACACCGGGCAGGTCCTTGACACGGCCGCCGCGGATCATGACCACAGAGTGCTCCTGCAGAGAATGACCGACACCGGGAATGTAGGCGGTGACCTCGTAGCCGTTGGTCAGGCGGACACGGGCGATCTTACGCAGAGCGGAGTTAGGCTTCTTGGGGGTGGCAGTTCTCACTGCGGTGCAGACGCCGCGCTTCTGAGGGGAGGACAGATCGGTCTCCTTGTTCTTCAGCGTATTCAGGCCCTTCTGCATAGCGGGGGAATTGGACTTGTAGGTAGCCTGTTTCCGGCCCTGCTTGACCAGCTGATTAAAAGTAGGCATGCAATGAACTCCTTTCTAAAGATTTGTGGGATAACTCCCTATATTTTCCACGGAACAGAAAATTTTATTCCGTTGGAAGCGGTTTTTCCTTTGCCAGCAGCGCCGCTGCGGCCGTGGGTACGTCGATGCCGCAGGCACGGCCCAGCTGGGCCATGGTGTACCCCCCGGAAACGGGAACCCCAGCCTCCCGGCAGCAATCCTCCAGCGGCCCCGTAAGCCGCGGGTCGGCGTCACGGGCCAGGAACACATGGCCGGCCCGGCCGCAGACGATGGCCCGCCGCACCTGCTTCAGGCCCACCACCTTGTCTTTGGATGATAGATCTTCCAGCACAGGGGACCTCCTCGGCGCGGTATGTCTGCCGCATGGCAAAATTCGCGGAATACATACCCGCGCAGTTTGAAATTATAGCATAGTTCCCCCGGGTACGTCAAGAGGAATCGGAAGAAAAGTTTGTGAATTTGGCTGAAATATGCGGGCAAAATCCAGCATTTTCACAAAATCCGGCCCGCTCCCCTGCCGCGTCTGGCCCGGTGGGCGGAAATGTGCTATAATGGCGTTATTCCCAGGTTTTCCACACGTCGGGGCAGAAGCCTACGGTGGCCTGTCTGCCGTTGCGGACGATGGGCGCCCGGAACAGCCGGGGATTCTCCAGCAGCTTCTCCTCCGCCGCCTGGGGCAGCAGATAGTCGATGCCCAGCTCCCGATAATCGGGACTGTCCCGGTCCACCAGGGCGTCGTAGCCCACGGCGGCCCGGACGCTGCGGTATTCCCCGGCGGACAGGCCCTTGGTGTCTAGGTCGATATACTGATACTTGATGCGGCGCTCCTTGAACCAGCGCTCCGCCTTCCTGGTGTCGAAGGACTTGCGGGCGCCGAAGATCTGAATATTCATAACATACTCCTTATTTATAATAGAACGGAGGTCCTATTGATGACAAAGCAAATCGAAGCCCTGCGGCAATGGGTGGCAGAGTCGGAAAGCATCGTCTTTTTCGGCGGAGCCGGGGTATCCACCGAATCCGGGATTCCGGATTTCCGCAGCGTGGACGGCCTGTATCACCAGAAATTCCAATACCCACCGGAAACCATCCTGAGCCACAGCTTCTATGTGCGCCGCAAGGCGGAGTTTTACGATTTTTACCGGGCCAAGATGCTGGCCCCCTGGGCAGAACCCAACGCCGCCCACCGGAAGCTGGCCCAGTGGGAGCAGGAGGGACGGCTGAAGGCCGTCATTACCCAGAACATCGACGGCCTGCACCAGAAGGCCGGCAGCCGGGAGGTGCTGGAGCTTCACGGCAGTGTGCTGCGGAACTACTGCGAGAGGTGCGGGGCCTTTTACGGGCTGGACACCATCCTGCATTCCACCGGCGTGCCCCGGTGCCCCGCCTGCGGCGGGGACATCAAGCCCGACGTGGTGCTGTATGAGGAGAGTCTGGACCAGGAGGTGCTGGCCAAGGCCGTTCACTATATCCGGCAGGCGGACCTGATGATCATCGGCGGCACGTCCCTGGTGGTGTATCCGGCGGCGGGGCTGGTGCAGTACTTCCGGGGCCGGCACCTGGTGGTGGTGAACAAGGGCCAGGTAGGCAGCAACGTAGGCGCGGACCTGACCATCGACGGCCCCATCGGCCAGGTCTTTTCCCAGCTATGATACCACGGCTGCCCCGGCGGCGCAACGCTGCCGGGGCAGGTTTTTCAGAAAAAACAGAAATTCCGCAAATTCCCCCTTGACAAAACCATCCGGCATGCTATAATGAGTAAGCATTCGATTTGAGGCCGATTTGCGAGTGTGCTGGAATAGGCAGACAGGCAAGCTTGAGGTGCTTGTGTTCGACTGGACGTGTGGGTTCAAGTCCCATCACTCGCACCACTTCTCTCTTTCGTTTGCAGGGAAAAGAACATTGGATATGCGCGAGTGGTGGAATTGGCAGACTCGCTAGATTCAGGTTCTAGTGCTCATTACGGGCGTGCGGGTTCAAGTCCCGCCTCGCGCACCACTTCTTTTCCCGACAACTTCATCCAATGCGCGCGAGTGGTGGAATTGGCAGACTCGCTAGATTCAGGTTCTAGTGCTCATTACGGGCGTGCGGGTTCAAGTCCCGCCTCGCGCACCATATCGAGTGTTCTTATGGCATGTGAAAGGCTGTGAGAACACTCGCTTTTTATACAGCGGGTTCACAGGGGGGGCGCAGTTGACGACTGCGCCTTTTCCTTTATTTACGTTTATTTACGGACACTTCCGGGATCGACAGGGGCAGCGCCGTATGTTAAGCAAGAGGTCTTTGGGGCAATTGGAACAGCGAAAGACTGGCTTTTACTACCCGGTTGACAAAACGGATCATTTCCTCCTTGCTGTACTTGTCATAGCCCTCCACAACGACATGCATCAAGCCGTTTGACAGATGGGTATACATCATTTCCAGCTCTGTCTCACTGGCATTGGGCAGCTCCTTCCGCCAATAGGCGATACTGTCCTCCTTGGCCAGGGCAATCATCCGCATGAGGACGGTTGAGCTTGTATTCCCCAGAATCAGAACCCGGCAGGCTGCCTGATTCCGATCGACCATATCGTAGATGGCTTCGATCAGAGCCGTCACATCAAACGAATTGACATAGCGAAGGGATTTTTCGAATGCATCGATGAGTTCATTCTCAATGCTCTCCATCAGGGCAAAGCAATCGCTGTAATGGGCATAGAAGGTGGCACGGTTAAGCTGCGCCAGGGCACAGACCTCCTTCACCGTAATTCTGTTTACAGGCTTTTCCTTCAGCAGCTTCAGAAAAGACTGCTTGAGCACCATTTGCGTATAGCGTTTCCTTGCATCCAGCTTCTCCATATAGAGCCCCTCCAAAAAAAGTTTACAAAGATTATCAACACTTCAACAGGCAGTGTTGCTTTTCTTTCAGTCGCATGGCAAGTGCTGATTGTTTCTGTCTTTCCTCTCAAGTATACTGTACTTGTGAAAGATAATCAACACTTGTGTACTTATTTGAGAGGAGGCTCTTTGAATGTTTGATAAATATCTTGTTACAGGCGCTACCGGCTTCCTCGGCAGGGCTGTTGCGGAGGAGCTGGTACGCCGCAAGGCGCAGGTGCATGCGCTTGTGCTGCATGACGACCCCTGTATCAATTTGCTCCCGAAGGAGGTCCACACCGTCATCGGTGATGTGTGCGATAAAGGCTCACTGTCAGACTTCTTCGCGGATGCCGACAGCCGTACCTGTGTGATTCACTGTGCCGGTATCGTCTCCGTCGCGTCCAGACCCGGTCCGAGGCTCTATCAGGTCAACGTAGGCGGGACATGGAGGGTTCTCCGGCAATGTATGGCGCATGATGTGGGCAAAATGGTCTATGTCAGCTCCGTCCATGCCATACCGGAAAAGCCAAAGGGCTGCATCATTACGGAGGATTGCGAATTCTCTCCGGGGCTTGTGGACGGAGATTACGCCAAGAGCAAGGCAGCTGCAACCGAGCTGGTATTCGATGCAGCGGAGCGCGGGTTGAATGCCAGCATTGTATTCCCCTCCGGCATCATCGGACCGGGCGATTTGCAGGGCGGGAGCTTCACCTCAATGGCAAAATCCTTTCTTGCCGGGAAGCTGCCCTTAGCCGTTCGCGGCGGATATGACTTTGTCGATGTGCGGGATGTGGCAAATGGCATTCTCGCCTGTTCCGAAAGCGGAGAGCCCGGCAAAGGCTACATTTTGTCCAGCTGCTATGTCACGATTCGCAGGATGCTTCAGCTGGTGGGAAAGGCTGCAAAGCTGAAGTATCGGCCCATCTGCCTGCCGCTGGGGCTTGCAAGGCTGGCCGCTCCGTATTACGAGCGCCGGAGCCTGAGGGAGCGAAAGCCGCTGTTTTTCACCCCGTATTCCGTTTCCGTTCTTGCCTCAAACGGGCAATTCAGCCATGCCGCAGCATCGGAATGCTTTGCATATCAGCCGCGCCCGATCGAGGAGACCTTGGGGGATATGACAGCCTGGCTTCTGAATCAGAAGTGACGGGGCAATGTTGTGCTCCGCTATCAGCCAAAAGCTCCTCAGGCAAATTGCACACGCTATTGATATGCCCCGCGATCCCAGTTGCCAGCAGCACCCATTCCATGATATAATTCAATAAAGGGGTGGAGCCCTTATGATAGAGTGCCTTTGCCCACTGATTCATACAGTTTCCATTCTCACTTATGCGCAGCCATTATCACCCCGCCCCACAGGCTTTTGCCGGAAAGGAGCACAATATGAAACGAATCATCACCATTGGCCGTGAATTTGGCAGCGGCGGCCGCGAGCTTGGCCGCAGAATCGCAGAAAAGCTGGAGATTGCCTACTACGATCAGGAGATCATAACAGAGATTGCAAAAAGAACCGCGCTGTCTGAGGAGTATGTCCGGCGGATTGAGGAAAAACGCCCCGTTATGCATTTCCCCATTCATACCGGACACAGCATATATCTGATCTCAGAGCCCACCTTCTATCCCGATTTTTCCATCTACACGAAACAGCATGAGCTGCTTCGCGAGCTGTCCCGCAAATCCGACTGCGTCATCGTCGGACGCTGCGCAGATTATATTCTCCGGGAACAGAAGCCTGTGCGCATTTTTGCTTATGCAGATATGGAGAGCAGAATCAAACGCTGCATGGAGCGCCGTCCGGAGGACGAGCATCTAACAGAAGCGCAGATGAAGAAACGGATCGCGGAGATCGATCGCAGCCGCGCAAAGTATTACGCTTTCTTCAGTGAGCAGAAATGGGGTGCGCGGGAAAACTACGACCTTCTTGTGAATACCTCCGGCGCTGACATCAAAAAGCTGTCCTCTGCCCTTTGCGCTTATCTGGAAGCCATGTTTGAATAAGATATGCATCTCTGTAATTGCAGCACACCCGGTTTTAGACAATCGGGTGTGCTGCTTTTTATAGCCATCATCATTCTCATCCTGCTGGCTTGTGCGTCTTCGGATATTCGTATGCCATGTATCGTGTTGGGTATTGGCGGAGGTGCGGGACCAGCGGGCTCCGGGTCTATATCTCCGTTCGGGAGGCGTCCTGCCGTTGGTGCGTGTCAGCGCGGCAGCACAAAGGGAGGGGCTAAGCCCCTCCCTTTGTGCGTTTTTCCGTGCATAGGGGCGGCATCCTCAATGCCACCGCTGTATATCATCCTCTGCGGCTCCCGCAGCGCCTTACAGCCGGACGGCGTTGTCCACCACCACGGCCCGGGCATAGGCCAGCTTCAGGTCGTGGCTCAGCTGCATAGGCGGCAGCTGCTGGCGGATGTGGTCCACCGGCACGCCGAACTGCCGGGACATCTCCTGATACCGGCGCTCCACGTCCTCATCGGTGACCTGGATGTGCTCCAGGCGGGCGATCTCCGTCATGGCCAGCTCATACCGGGCGGACTCCAGGGCGTTCTCCCGGGCGTGGGACCGCAGGTCCTCCTCCGTCATGCCGGCCATCTGCAAATAGTCGGACAGGGACGCGCCCTGGCTCATGAGGCGGCTTTCCAGCTCCTGCAAAAGCCCGGTGAGCTGGCTCTCCACCATGGAGTCGGGCACCTGTACCTCCATGCCGTCCAGCACCTGGCGCACCAGGGCGTCGGCAAAGGCGTCCCGGGCCTGGACCTCCTTGCGCTGGAGGGCTGCCGCCATAATGGCCTGGCGCAGGGACGCCGCATCGGCAAAGCCCTGGGTCCGGGCGAACGCATCGTTGATCTCCGGCGCGGAACGGCGGACGATGCGGTGGGCCTTCACCCGGAATACCGCGGCCTTCCCCGCCAGCTCCGGGGTGTACTGCTGGGGGAAGGTCACATGGATCTCCCGCTCCTCCTCCGGGCGGATGCCCGCCACCTGCTCCTCGAACCCGTCGATGAACATGCCGCTGCCCAGCAGCAGGGGATAATTCTCCGCCTTGCCGCCCTCAAAGGGCACGCCGTCCACGGAGCCGTCAAAGTCCAGGGTCACCTCGTCGCCCATGGCGGCCCGGTCCCGCTCCTGCTCCACCAGGTGGGCCTGGAGCCACTCCTCCATGGCCTTGTCCACGTCGTCGTTGGACAGCTCCGCCTGGGGCATGGGGGCGGACAGGCCCTTATACTGGCCCAGCTTCACCTCCGGATACAGCTCTGCCAGAGCGGCGAAGGTGAAGCCCTCCGGCCCGATGTCCACAATACGCAGCTCCGGGGCCCCGGCCACCAGGATCTCCTCCCGGCCGAAGGCCTCCACCAGGGCCCGGGGGAACGTGGCGTTCACCGCCTCCTGATAGAACACGTCCGGGGCATACGCCTGCTCCAGGGCCTGGCGGGTAGCCTTGCCCGGGGCGCAGCCGTCCACGGGATACAGGTCCCGGTTGGCCTGATACGCGTCGTCCAGGGCCTGCTGCCACTCCTGCCGCTCCACCCGGATGGTCAGCTCCACCCGGCGGTTTTCCTTCATCTCTTTGTTCAGTACGGTCATGGATGCTCCTCCAAATTTATGATCTTGTCCCCTATTATACCGGAAAAGCCCCGCCGCCGCAACCGTTTCCAATTGTAAAAAAACTGTGACATATATCACTTACCCCCTTCCCTTTTATCCGGAATTATGTTATCATGCTTTTCACTATCGATTACGGAGGAGCATCCATGGAGCAAGTCAAGAAATTTATCCGGGAGCACCCGCATATGTGGTGGGGCCTGTATCTGCCGGTGTACCTGACCATGTTTTTCATCATCGAGCATCTCATCACCGACAACTACTGGGCCACCCAGACGGCCATCGACGACTATATCCCCTTCTGCGAGTGGTTCGTTTTCCCCTATGATTCCTGGTCGTTCCTGCTGGTGGCCATCGGCATTTACCTGATCGTCAAGGACGCCGAGGGCTTCCGGCGGTATATGTGGACCATTATGATCACCTTCACCACCGCCACGGTGTTCTGCGCCCTGGTGCCCAACGGGCAGGACCTGCGCCCGGCGGTGATGGAGCACCAGAACATCGCCGCCTGGCTGCTGCAGAACACGTATAATCTGGACACCAATACCAACGTTCTGCCCAGCGTTCATGTGCTGGGGGTCGTTGCGGGGGTAGCCGCCGCGTGGCACACGCCGGGCCTGCGGAAGTGGGGCTGGCGGGCCGGGTCCATGGTCCTGGGCGCGGTCATCATCGCCTCTACCCTGCTTGTCAAGCAGCACGCCTTCATCGACATGGTGGCGGGTCTGCTGGTGGGGGCCATCGGCTATGTCATCGTATACGTCATCATCGGCAAAAAAAGAGATCGCCTGCTGGCGGAGGGAAAGAGGCTGCGCTGTGGACATTATCAAAACGCCCATTCTTGAGGGCATCACCCCGGAGGAGCAGGAGCAGATGCGGGTGTGCTTCGGCGTCCGGGAGGAGGCCTTCCGGGCCGGCGAGACCATCTATGACTTCTCCGAGGGGCGGAAATATCTGGGCCTCATCGCCCACGGCAGCGCCGTGCTCCAGCGCATCGACCGCCAGGGCGGCCGCGCCATCCTGGAGCACCTGGAAAGCGGCGGCGTGTTCGGTGAGATGCTGATGTTTGAAAATGTGGCCGGCGACAGCATCACCGTCATCGCCGAGGAGCCCTGCCGGGTATGGTTCATGCAGGACGAGCACATGACCCGCCGCTGCGAAAGGGCCTGCGCCCACCACAGCCGCCTGGTGGAGAATATGTTCCACATCATGACGGAGAAGGCCGCCGCCCTGTCCGAGCGGGTGGAGGTTCTCAGCCGCCGCAGCATCCGGGAAAAGCTGCTGTGCTATTTCGGCCTGCTGGCGGGCCAGCGGCAGCGGCAGAGCTTCCAGCTGCCCTTCTCCCTCAGCGCCCTGGCGGACTATATCTCCGCCGACCGCAGTGCCATGATGCGGGAGCTGAAAAAAATGAAGGACGAGCGCCTGGTGGAGGTGGCCGGGCGGCAGGTGACTCTGTGCGGCCCCACGCAATAAATTTCCCGAAAGCGGTGATACCAATTGACGAACAGCCATCGCTTGTGATATCATAAATATACGGCATACGGCATAGGGCGGGCCTTGGCCCGCCCTATTGGCCGGACTCCCATGAAATAGGAAAGAAGGAACGACCATGTATCGCATCGTGACCAAAGAAGCGTTGAAACCCACCGTGATCCTGTATGAGATCGAGGCTCCTATGGTTGCCAAAAAGGCACAGCCCGGCCAGTTCATCATCCTGCGGGTGGATGAAAACGGCGAGCGTATCCCCATCACCATCCATGACTATAACCGCGAGAAGGGCACTGTCACCATCATTGTCCAGACCGTGGGCGCCACCACCGAGAAGCTCAGCCACAAGCAGCAGGGCGAGTATCTGCACGACTTTGTGGGTCCCCTGGGCAAGCCCACTGAAACCGAGGGCAAGAAGAAGGTCTGTGTCGTCGGCGGCGGCGTGGGCTGCGCCATCGCGTATCCCGTTCTGAAGAAGTTCCATGACTGCGGCGCAGAGGTCCACGCTGTGGTGGGCTTCAAGAGCAAGGACGTGGTCATTCTGGAGGACAAGTTCAAGGCCGTGTCCTCCGTGCTGAAGGTCTGCACCGACGATGGCTCCTATGGCCAGAAGGGCCTGGTCACCGAGGCCCTGAAGCAGCTGCTGGACGCCGGCAACCAGTATGACGAGATCTTCGCCATCGGCCCCATGGTCATGATGAAGTTTGTCTGTAAGACCACCGCGCCCTACGGCGTACCCACCACCGTATCCATGAGCCCCATCATGATCGACGGCACCGGTATGTGCGGCGGCTGCCGCCTGACCGTTGGCGGCGAGACCAAGTTTGCCTGCGTAGACGGCCCCGACTTCGACGGCCAGCAGGTGGACTGGGATCTGGCTGTCAAGCGCAACCAGATGTATCACGACTTCGAGGTGCGCAAGCACGAGGAAGTCTGCAATCTGTTCAAGCAGGAGGTAAAGTAACATGGCTGCCAAGATCAACATGCGCCTGGATAAGAATCCCATGCCCTCTCAGGACCCCAACGTCCGGAATAAGAACTTCCTGGAGGTGGCCCTGGGCTACACCGAGGAGCAGGCCCTGGACGAGGCCGCCCGCTGCCTCCACTGCAAGAATCATCCCTGCGTGGACGGCTGTCCCGTCAATGTCCGCATCCCCGAGTTCATCGCCAAGATCGTGGAGCGCGACTATGAGGGTGCGTATCAGGTCATCCACCAGACCAGCTCCCTGCCCGCCGTGTGCGGCCGCGTCTGCCCCCAGGAGAGCCAATGCGAAATGCACTGCGTCCGGGGCAAGAAGGGCGACCCCGTGGGCATCGGCCGTCTGGAGCGCTTTGTGGCCGACTGGCACAACGCCCATAGCACCGAGGCCCCCGAAAAGCCCCAGCCCAACGGCCACAAGGTGGCGGTGGTGGGCTCCGGCCCTGCGGGCCTGACCTGCGCCGGCGACCTGGCCAAGAAGGGCTATGACGTCACCGTGTTTGAGGCTCTGCACCTGGCCGGCGGTGTGCTGGTATACGGCATTCCCGAGTTCCGTCTGCCCAAGAGCATCGTCCAGAAGGAAGTGGACGGTCTGAAGGCCATGGGCGTGAAGGTGGAGACCAACACCGTGGTGGGCCGCACCATCACCATCGACGAGCTGATGGAGGAGAACGGCTTCGAGGCCGTGTTCGTGGGCTCCGGCGCTGGTCTGCCCATGTTCATGCACATTCCCGGCGAGAACCTGAAGGGCGTGTACTCCGCCAACGAGTTCCTGACCCGCATCAATCTGATGAAGGCGTACCGCGAGGATTCCGACACCCCCATCATGGACCTGAAGGGCAAGAAGGTGGCCGTGGTAGGCGGCGGCAACGTGGCCATGGACGCCGCCCGCTGCTCCAAGCGCCTGGGCGCCGACGTGTATGTGGTGTATCGCCGGGGCATGGAGGAGCTGCCTGCCCGTCACGAGGAGGTAGAGCACGCCATTGAGGAGGGCGTGATCTTCAAGACCCTGAACAACCCCGTCCAGATCAACGGCGACGAGCAGGACTGCGTCAAGAGCATGACCTGCATCGAGATGGAGCTGGGCGAGCCGGACGCCTCCGGCCGCCGCCGTCCCGTGGAGAAGAAGGGCAGCGAGTTTGAGCTTCCCGTGGACGCTGTGATCATGTCCCTGGGTACCACCCCCAACCCCCTGATCAAGTCCACCACCAAGGGCCTGGAGGTCAACAAGAAGGGCGGCATCATCGTCAACGAGGATGGTCTCACCTCCCGCCAGGGCGTGTATGCCGGCGGCGATGCTGTCACCGGCGCGGCCACCGTGATCCTGGCCATGGGCGCCGGTAAGCTGGGCGCCAAGTCCATCGACGAGTATCTGTCCAATAAATAATCTTCCCGTTACATAACAGCCCGGCGGCGCTGAAATCAGCGCCGCCGGGCTGTTATCCGCAAGTCCCGTGTGGCCGGGCATCTGCCCGCCCTCTTACCGCAGCAGCTCCAGCAGCTGCGCCGGAGTGTCGGCCACCGCCGGCGCCCCGGCGGACTCCAGGGCCGCCCGGCCCCGGAAGCCCCAGGACACGCCGATCATGGCCAGGCCCGCGTTCCGGGCGGTGTCCACGTCCACCTCGCTGTCGCCCACATACAGGGCCTGCCCGGGCTCCGCCCCCAGCCGGGACAGCACCGCCTGCACCATGTCCGGGGCAGGCTTGGCAGCCACGCCGTCCCGCTGGCCCAGGGCGCCGTCCAGCTCCGGGAAGAACCGGGCCGCCAGGGTCCGGGTGGTTTCGTCTGGCTTGTTGGACACCACCGCCGTCCGCACCCCCGCCCGGCGCAGGGCCGCCAGCAGCTCCGGAATGCCCTCATAGGGCCGGGTCCGGATGCAGTTGTGGGCCTGGTAATACGCCCGGTACGCCGCCAGCACCTCCGCCTCCCGGGCGGGGTCCACCCCCTGGGGCAGGGCCCGGTGGATCAGCAGCCCCGCGCCGTTGCCCACGAACCGCCGGACCTCCTCCAGGGTCCGGACGGGGTAGCCGTACTGCGTCAGGATGTGGTTCACCGCCGCCTCCATGTCCGTCAGGGTGTCCAGCAGTGTGCCGTCCATATCGAATAAAACCGTCTGATATTTCATGATACTTGCTCCTTGGTTGAAGATTTCGCCCGAGACTATGCGCTGCTCCTCGCTTCCGTAAAACGTCTCCCCAGGAGTATACCACCCCGCCGGACTGCCGTAAAGCCCCGGCGGGCAGATTTTGGCGGACAGGAGACCGGCGCGATCCGGCACTTCTTCTTCGTATCACTGTACCGGCAGTCCCACCGCAATGGTGGTGCCCTTCTCCGAGCTCTCCTCCACCCAAACGGAGCCGCCGTGGAGCTCGGCGATCTCCCACACCAGCGAGAGCCCCAGCCCCGCGCCGCCGAATTCGCGGCTGCGGGATTTGTCCACCCGGAAGAAGGGCTGGAAGATACTGCGCTGATACTCCTCCGGGATGCCGCAGCCGGTGTCGGAGACGCGGAGCAGGAGCTTTCCCGGCTCCTGAGTGACAGAAACCCGCACCGAGCCGCCCGGCCGGTTGTACTTGACGGCGTTCTCCGCCAGGTTGAAGATCAGCCGGTAGATCAGCGCGTCGCTGCCGGTCATAATGCCGTCGCCCTCCGCCGTCAGTGTGACGCCGCGCTTATCTGAGAGCGGCGCGAGATCTGTGAAGATCTCCTCGATCATGGGAGCCAGCTGGATCCGCTCGTTCCGCGCCACATGCCGCAGATTGCTCATCTCCAGCAGTGTTCTGGTCATCTGGGTCAGCCGTTCCGTCTGCTCCCGCAAAAGCGTGAGGAACTCCGCCGTTTCCGGCTGCACATCAGGGTGCTCTGCGGAAAACAGCTCCAGCTGCGCCTGCATCAGCGCCAGCGGCGTGCGCAGCTCGTGGGCGGCATTGCCGGTGAACTGCCGCTGGGCGGCAAAGGCGTTGTTCAGCCGCTCCAGCATCTGATTGAAGGAGCGGCTGAGCTGCCTGAACTCCGGAAGCACATCCTCGTCGATCCTCATATCCGCCAGATTGTTCAGCTGCACCTTCTCCACCTGCGAGGCAAAGCTGCGCAGGGGCTTGAGAGCGCGTCCGCTGACGAAGTAAGCAAGAATGCCGCTCAGGATCGTCACCGCCGCCGTGATATACCAGTTGGTGGTGCGGAAGCGTCCCTGCGCCCCATTGACGACGATGGTCAGCTCCTCGTTGGGCGCTATGAGCTGCGGGTCAAAGCTCGCTGCTTCGCCCTCATTCAGGATCACCGTGCCGCTGCCCTGCAAGGCGTCCGCAATTTTGTCCATATAGTACACGCCGGAGGAGCAGAGCAGCAGATTCATAGCCACGCAGGTAACGCCGATGAGCAGAACAGTCATCAGCGTGATGCGCCACTGCAGGGAAATCTTTTTCACGCCTCATCGCCTCCCATCAGATAGCCCTCGCCGATGCGGTTGCGGATGGGATCGTAGCCCAGCGCGGCGCGGAGCTTTTTGCGCAGGGCGGAAATATGCACCCGGATGGAGTTGCTGAAGCTGTCCACGCTGTTGTCCCAAACGTGCTCCATCAGCTCCTCCTGACTTACCGGCCGCCCCTGATGCACCATCAGATATTCCAAAATCCCCGTCTCCTTGCGGGTCAGCGTCAGCGTCTGCCCGTTGACGGCGGCGGTGCGGGAGCGGGTATCAAAACGCAGACCTCCGCAGGTCAGCAGTACGCCCTGCTGCGTAAACTGCCGCAGGGTCAGGCTGCGGATGCGGGCCTCCAGCTCCGCCAGATGAAAGGGCTTTGCCAGATAATCGTTGGCCCCGGCGTCCAGCCCCTCCACCTTGTCCTCCACCTCGCTGCGGGCGGAGAGGATCAGCACTCGCGTATCCCGGTCGGTCTGCCGCAGGGTTCGCAGCACCGTCATGCCGTCCTTTCCCGGCAGGTTCAGGTCGAGAATTACCAGATCGTAGCGCTCCACGCCCAGCAGCTCCAGAGCCTTCTCCCCGTCGTAGCAGTAGTCCACGCTGTAGGCCAGCCGCCGCAGGCTGCGGACGATGGTTTCGCACAAGGCGCGTTCGTCTTCAATAACCAAAAGGTGCATGAGAGCCCTCCTTTTACATTTCTTCATGTTCACGTTGTTCTTAATTATAGCAAAAACAGATAAGGTTTGTGTTAAATTTTTCTTCTTAACAGGGACTTTAACTCCCCTGCGCTATGATAGGGGTAGAAAATCGGAAAGGGTGAGAAAAATGAGCCATGTAAAAAAGGCGGCGGCCCAGGTGATCCTGCTGGCAGCGGGAGCCGCCATGCTGTGCTTCGGTGTCTGGCGGGGCGAGGCAGCGACGGTACTGAGCAAAGCAATCAAATTATGTCTGGAGTGTGTGGGCATTGGATAAGAAAAAACGCGGCGTATCTCAGGTGCTGTCCCGCTTCCGGGGCTGGATCCAGGCGGGAGCGACGCTGCTGACCAACCTGCATCTGCCGAACTTTCTCAAGGGCGGACTGTATCAGGGGGCGGGGAAGACCGTCTGCGTGCCGGGGCTGAACTGCTACTCCTGTCCGGCGGCCTCCGGAGCCTGTCCCATCGGGGCGTTTCAGGCGGTGGTGGGCTCGTCCAAGTTCAGCTTCTCCTATTATATCACAGGTTTCCTCATTTTGCTGGGAGTCCTGCTGGGGCGCTTTATCTGCGGCTTCCTCTGTCCCTTCGGCTGGTTTCAGGAGCTGCTGCATAAGATTCCTACGAAGAAGCTCTCCACAAAGAAGCTCAAGCCGCTGACATACCTGAAATACGCCGTGCTGCTGGTGATGGTTTTCCTGCTGCCGGCGCTTCTGGTGAACGATGTTGGCATGGGAGACCCGTTCTTCTGTAAATACCTCTGCCCACAGGGGGTTCTGGAGGGGGCCATCCCCCTGTCCCTGGCCAATTCCGGCATCCGGGCGGCGCTGGGCAGCCTGTTTACATGGAAATTCGGCATCTTGCTGGCGGTGGTCGTGCTGAGCGTGGTGTTCTACCGTCCCTTCTGCAAGTGGCTCTGTCCGCTGGGAGCGTTCTATGCCCTGCTGAACAAGGTGTCCCTGTTCCAGATGAAGGTGGATAAAAACAAGTGCGTCTCCTGCGGGAAATGCGCCAGAGCCTGCAAGATGGATGTGGACGTGACCAAGACGCCCAACCACACCGAGTGCATCCGCTGTGGGATGTGTATACGCGCCTGTCCCACAAACGCCGTGTGTTTCCGCTATGGCTTCGGAGACGGTAAAGATAAGACAAAAGCAGCGGAAACGCTGCAGACAAACAACAATATCAAGGAGGAAACAAACAAATGAAAATGAATAGGACGAATACTGCCGGCAGAATTCTGGTGCTGCTGCTTACTGCACTGCTGGTGCTCTCTCTGGCCGCCTGCGGCAAAAAGGGCAACGACGACATGACAAAGCCCGGCGGCGAGCCCAAGAACGCCCAGGAGGCGGCCGCTATGTACAAGGCTCTGATGGACCAGGAGAACGCCATTCTGATGGAAAACCAGTCCCTTTGGGAGAAGGTGTTCATGTCTGCCGACAAGGGCATGACCATGCAGGAGGACGGCAAGAACTACGGTGATTTCCTGCTGGACACCATTGAGTCCGCCAAGGACAAGTTTACCGCCGACGAGCTGAAGCTGCTGCGCCAGGGAGGCGAGAAGATCCGGGAGATCGAGCGCACCCTGACCGCCATTGAGGCCAAGTTCCCCGAGGCGGCTCCCAAGGCCCCGGGCAACGGTGACAGCATCCCTGCCGACAGCCCCACGACCCCCGGCAACGGCGACAAGACGCAGAAGTTCCCTGCCTTCGAGGGCAAGGACCTCAACGGCAACCCCGTCAAGAGCGATGACCTGTTCTCCAAGAACGCCGTCACCGTGGTGAATTTCTGGTTCACCACCTGCAATCCCTGCGTAGGCGAGCTTTCCGAGCTGGAGTCCCTGCATCAGGAGCTGACCAAGAAGGGCGGCGGTGTCATCGGCATCAATTCCTTCACCCTGGGCGGCGATGAGGCTGCCATCTCCGAGGCCAAGTCCGTTCTGTCCAAGAAGGGCGTCACCTATCCCAATGTCTACTTCCCCGCCCAGGGCGAGGCCGGCAAGTTTGTGGAGAATGTGTTCGCCTACCCCACCACCTATGTGGTGGACCGCAGCGGCAACATTGTGGGCGATCCCATTGTGGGCGCCATCACCGACAAATCCCAGATGGAGTCTCTGAACAGCCTCATCAACAAGGCCCTGTCCGCTGACAAGGGCTAAGTGAGGACCGGGAACCCCAGCGCCCACGGCAGATCCCCGAACGGAGATTGATGGGTACGGGCACCTCCTGTACCTGTTTGAGAAATGATATTCCGATGCGTCCCCATCAGCAAAAACAAGACGGCTGTTCTTCAAAGGAACAGCCGTCTCAGCCTGTCAAAGAGCCCCTGATTTCACGCGCTGCGCGCAGGTCGAGGCAGCGAGTTCTCGGGGCTGTCTGCAAAAAAGAAAAGCACCATCTTCTCAGATGGTGCTTTTCTGGAGCGGGCGACGAGGCTCGAACTCGCTACCTCGACCTTGGCAAGGTCGCGCTCTACCAGATGAGCTACGCCCGCAAACGCAAGATAGATTATAACCCGGCTGGCGGGATTTGTCAACCCCTGCGTTCTGCTTTTTTCAGCTTTTTTTCAGGATGATCTCGATGATGCCCACGTCGCCGCCCTCGGGATAGAAGTTCACGGTCCAGGGCTCCTTTTCCTCCGGGGCCTCCATGGCCTGCACCTGGTCCACAATGGCCCGGACCTGCTCCTCCTGCTGGTCAAAATACCCCACCTGCACCACCAGCTCGCCGCTTCCGCTGCGGGCGGCGGAGGTCAGCAGGTCGTGCAGGGCGGAGATGCTGGTGGTATACACCATGGAGGCGATCTGCTCCGGGGTCCGGCGATAGCCGATGGTCAGCTGGATGGCCGTGTAGTTCCGGGCGCTGTCGTCCACGGTATAGGTCAGATACTCCACGGCATAGGCCCCCAGGGGCGTCTCCTGCTGCACCTCCTTGCAGGCCCGCTCTGCGGCGGCGGAGGCATCCATAGGCTCCGACCCGGCATACAGCCAGACGGTGCCCTCCTTGGCCCCGCCGGTCAGCAGCAGAAGAAGGTCGTTCACCAGGTCCTGATAGCTTTCTGCCCGGAGAACGGACCGGTCCTCGCTTTCGTAGTAGGTGGAGCTGTGGGGCCGGACCACGCTGTAGTCCCGCTCCAGAAGCGAGCCGCACCCGGAGAGCAGCAGCGTCAGCGCCGCCAGAACGGCGGCCAGCACGGTTTTTCTCATGGCCGCCCCTCCGTTACAGGCCCGTGGGGTCATAGGTGCCGAAGCCCTCGCCCAGAATTTCATGGGCGTCGCAGACGATGACAAAGGCGTTGGGATCCACAGCCTGGACCAGCTTCTTCACGGGGATGATCTGGCGGCGACCGAAGGCGCACAGAATCACGCGCTTGTCCTTGCCGCTCCAGGCGCCCTTGCCCTCCAGCAGGGTCACGCCCCGGTCCAGCTGCAGCAGCTCCCGGGTGATGGCCTCATACTGCTCGCTGATGATATAGGCCACCTTGGCGGCGTTGGGGCCGTACACCACCCGGTCGATCAGCAGCGACAGAATATACAGGGCCACAATGCCGTACATGGCCCGGGACAGGTCCCGGAAGCACAGGGCATAGCCCAGGGTCACGGCCACGTCCAGCGCCAGACACAGGCTGCCGATGGATAGTCCCTGGAACTTCAGCTTCAGGAGCCGTGCGGCCATTTCCGTGCCGCCGGTGGTGGCGCTTTCGTGCAGCAGCAGGCCGCAGCCGATGCCCACCACGATGCCCCCGTAAATGCAGGCCAGAATGGGATCCATGGCCGGGAAGGTATACAGGGAGGCCAGCACGTCGATCATCAGGGAGCTGACGGCGGTGGCATACAGGGACGAGATCAGCAGATCCCGGCCGATCTTCCGCCAGCCCAGGATAAACAGGGGGATGTTCAGCACCAGGGCCACGGTACCCACCGGCAGCATGGGCAGGAAGTGGTTGATGATCTGGGCAACGCCGGTGAACCCGCCCACGGTGAAGCGGTTGGGCACAAAGAACCAGTTGAAGCCCAGGGCATACAGGCCGCAGGCCACGGTAATCAGCGCGTAGCGCTTGAGAATTTTGGCAGCAGACATAGGGGACACCTCTCTTTCTGTTGTATGGAAAAACGCAGGGATATCGGTCGGGGGGCGGAAAACATTTTATATGGTGCGTAGGGGGCGGCGTCCCCGGCGCACCACCCGATTTTCGCATTACAGCAGCGTCAGCTGCTCCTCGCCCCGGTCCTCCGGCTTCAGGATGGCGCCGGCGGCAGGGATGGTGCGGGTGCGGTAGCGGGCCAGGTTCACGATGCCGCTTTCCTCCGCCGGCAGCACCCGGTCCAGGTGATACTTGGGCTTCAGGGTCATCACCGCCACGCCCTGGACATTTCGGGTGGTCTTGGGGGCCAGCAAGGACGTGTGCACCAGCAGGGCCCGGGGCTCTGTGGACACAAGGGCCAGCTCCCGGTCCTCCGGCAGGGGCAGGATGCTCACCAGGGGGCTCTTGTCGGAGTAGGCCCCCGTCAGCTTCCGGCGGTTGGACACCGTGGCATAGGCGGACAGCTCCACCCGGGCGGCCTTGCCGTTTTCATAGAAGAACAGCAGGCACCCGGAATAGTCCCCGGGCAGCACCATGAAGATGACCCGCTCGCCCTCGTCCATGGCCAGTCGGCCCGGCAGATAGTCGCCCAGGACGCTGGCCTTGCTGTCGCCGAACTCCGACACCCGGGTCTTGTACACCTGGCACCGGTCGGTGAAGAACATGATCTCGGCGTTGTTGCCGGTCTCCGCCTGCTGGCGCAGGCCGTCGCCCTCCTTGTATTTCTGCTCCCCGCTCATGCGCAGGGACTTGGGGGTGATCTTCTTGAAGTACCCCTCCCGGGACAGGAACACCGTCACGGGGTAATCCTCCGGCTGGTCGTCCTCCACGTATTCCTCCACCTCGTGACCGTAGAGGATCTCTGTCCGCCGGGGCACAGCGTACTTTTTGCGCACCTGCTCCAGCTCGCCCACGATGATCTTCCGGATCCGGGCAGGCTTTTGCAGGGTGTCCTCCAGGTCGGCGATCTCCTTTTGCAGGTCCTCGGTCTCCTGGACCCGCTTGAGGATATACTCCTTGTTGATATTCCGCAGCTTGATCTCCGCCACATATTCCGCCTGGACCTGGTCGATGCCGAAGCCGATCATCAGGTTGGGGATGACCTCGGCCTCCTCCTCGGTTTCCCGGATGATGGCGATGGCCTTGTCGATGTCCAGCAGGATGCGCTTCAGGCCCAGCAGCAGGTGCAGCTTGTCCTTTTTGCGGTTCAGCACGAAATACACCCGCCGCCGCACGCACTCCGTGCGCCAGGCCGTCCACTCGTTCAGAATCTCTCCCACACCCATGACCCGGGGCATCCCGGCGATGAGAATGTTGAAATTGCAGCTGACCGTGTCCTGCAGGGGCGTCAGGCGGAACAGCTTGGTCATCAGCTTCTCCGGGTCCACGCCGCGCTTGAGGTCGATGGCCAGCTTCAGGCCGGACAGGTCCGTCTCGTCCCGCATGTCGCTGATCTCGCTGATTTTCCCGGCCTTGATGAGCTCCGCCACCTTGTCCAGAATGGCCTCGATGGAGGTGGAGTAGGGGATTTCGTAGATTTCGATGAGGTTTGCCTGCTTGTCATACCGCCACCGGGAGCGGACCTTCACGCCGCCCCGGCCGGTGCGGTACAGCTCCCGCAGCTCCGCCGGGTCGCAGATGATCTGGCCCCCGGTGGGGAAGTCCGGGGCCAGCAGGGTGGAGGCGATGTCGTGGTCCGGATTTTTCAGCAGGGCCACGGTGGTGTCGCACACCTCCCCCAGGTTGAAGCCGCAGATCTGGGACGCCATGCCCACGGCGATGCCCTGGTTGGCGGACACCAGCACGTTGGGGAAGGTGGTGGGCAGCAGGGACGGCTCCTTCATGGAGTTGTCGTAGTTGTCCACAAAGTCCACGGCGTCGCAGTCCAGGTCCCGGAACAGCTCCGCGCAGATGGGGGCCAGCTTTGCCTCGGTGTACCGGCTGGCGGCATAGGCCATATCCCGGGAGTACACCTTGCCGAAGTTGCCCTTGCTGTCCACAAAGGGGTGCAGCAGGGATTCGTTGCCCTTGGCCAGGCGCACCATGGTCTCATAGATGGCCTGGTCGCCGTGGGGGTTCAGGCGCATGGTCTGGCCCACGATGTTGGCGGATTTGGTGCGCCCGCCTGTAAGCAGGCCCATTTTATACATGGTATACAGCAGCTTCCGGTGGGAGGGCTTGAAGCCGTCGATCTCCGGAATGGCCCGGGAGACGATGACGCTCATGGCATAGGGCATATAGTTCTCGTCCAGCGTCCGGGTGATGGGCTGCTCCACCACCGTGCCCCGCAGTCCCAGCACATTGGGGTCCGCCGGCCGGTGGACGGTTTTCGGTTCTGTTTTCTTTTTTGCCATGGGGCAAATTCCTTTCGTTCAAGCGGTCATTTGGCAAATTCAGCTCACGTCGATCATATCCAGGTACAGGTGTCCGTTCTCGGCGATATAGTCCTTCCGCCCGGCCAGGTTGTCCCCCAGCAGCAGGTCGAACACCCGGGCGGTCTCCTCCGCCTCATCGGGCAGCACACGCACCAGCCGCCGGGTCTCCGGGTTCATGGTGGTCAGCCACATCATCTCCGGGTCGTTTTCGCCCAGTCCCTTGGATCGCTGGACGGTGAATTTCTTCCCCTCCAGCTGGCGGACGATGTCGGCCTTCTCCTTTTCGGAGTAGGCAAACCACGTCTTTTCCGCGCTCTTTTCCTTATAGGTGATCTCAAACAGCGGCGTCTCCGCAATGTAGACGTACCCCTCCCGGATCAGGGTGGGACACAGCCGGTACAGCATGGTCAGGATCAGGGTCCGGATCTGGAAGCCGTCCACATCGCCGTCGGTGCAGATGACCACCTTGCTCCAGCGGAGGCTGCCCAGGTCGAACTGGCTCAGCTCCTTGGCCGCCTTGCCCTGCACCTCCACGCCGCAGCCCAGCACCTTCATCAGGTCCGTAATCACATCGCTTTTGAAGATCCGGGGATAGTCTGCCTTCAGGCAGTTGAGGATCTTGCCCCGGACGGGCATCAGCCCCTGGAACTCCGCGTCCCGGGACTGCTTGCAGGCGCCCAGAGCGGAGTCGCCCTCCACGATGTAGATCTCCCGCCGGTCCACGTCCTTGGTGCGGCAGTCCACGAACTTCTGCACCCGGTTGGCAATGTCGATCTTCTCCGTCAGCTTTTTTTTGGTGCCCAGGCGGGTGCGCTCCGCCGTCTCCCGGCTGCGCTTGTTGATAAGCACCTGGGCTGCCATGCGCTCGGCGGCGTCGTGATTCTCGATGAAATATACCTGCAGCTGCTGGCGCAGGAACTCGGACATGGCGTCCTGGATGAACTTGTTGGTGATGGCTTTTTTCGTCTGGTTCTCGTAGCTGGTCTGGGTGGAAAAGTTGCTGCTGACCAGCAGCAGGCACTCCTGCACGTCAGGGAAGGTGATCTTGCTCTCGCCCTTGGTGTATTTGTTGTTGTCCCGGAGATATTTGTCCAGTGCCGCCACAAAGGCCAGGCGGGTAGCCTTGTCAGGGCTGCCCCCGTGCTCCAGGAAGCTGGAGTTGTGATAGTGCTCCATCAGGTGCACCCGGTTGGAAAAGCACCACGCAATGTTCAGCTTCACCTTATACTCGGGCTTGTCCGCCCGGTCCCGGCCCTGTCGCTCCGCCTCCCAGCACACGGGCTCGGTGATGGGGTCTTCCCCGGCCAGCTCGGCAATATAGTCCCGGATGCCGTTTTCATACAGAAAGTCCTGGGTGTCGAACCTTCCGGCAGATACCTCGCTGCGCAGCCGGAACGTGACCCCGGCGTTGACCACCGCCTGCCGCTTCATCACATCCCGGTAATAGTCCAGGGGGATGTCGATGTCGGTGAACACCTCCAGGTCCGGCAGCCAGCGAATGGTGGTGCCGGTTTTCCTCCGGGTCAGGGGCGTGACCTCCATCTGACCCGCGATCTCGCCCCGCCGGAAGTGGAGCTTATACTCGTTTCCGTCCCGGCAGACGGTAACGTCCATGTAGCGGCTGGCATACTGGGTGGCGCAGGAGCCCAGGCCGTTCAGGCCCAGGGAGAACTCATAGTTTTCCCCGGTGGGGTCGTATTTGCCGCCGGCGTACATCTCGCAGAACACCAGCTCCCAGTTGTACCGCCCCTCCTTTTCGTTCCAGTCCACGGGACAGCCCCGGCCCTGGTCCTCCACCTGGATGGACTTGTCCAGGAAGCGGGTCACGGTGATGAGCCGCCCGAAGCCCGCCCGGGCCTCGTCGATGGCGTTGGACATGATCTCAAACACCGCATGCTCGCAGCCCTCCAGCCCGTCGGAGCCGAAAATGACGCCGGGCCGTTTCCGGACCCGGTCCGCACCCTTCAGGCTGGATATGCTGTCGTTGTCGTATACTTTTTTCTTGGCCATAGATTCCCTCCGGCGGTCAAGGCCGCCAAAACTCCGATTATACAATCTATTGTAACGCAAAACTCCCCGTCTGGCAAGTGCCGCCGCCGGACGGGGCAAAAATGTTTTGCCGGGTCAAAAAGTTACGCAGGCCGGGTCCCCATAATTCTTTTGCAACCGGGCCGGTATCCGGTATCCGCAAGGGTTTTGCACATTATCCACAGGGTTTTCCACATAATTATGTTAACAGGAACATGGCGCAAAAAATGCCGGAACCCGAAGAAAAGGGAAAATAAACCGCCGGCCTGCGCGGAAAGCGCAGACCGGCGGCGCGCGATGATTTTTTTACAGCCAGCTCTGGTCGAAGCCGTAGGGCAGCAGCTCCCGCAGCCGGAAGCTCTTGGCCTGGCCCCGGCCGTTGAGACAGATGACCTCCATCTCCGGGGCAAACTCCATCATCACCTGGCGGCAGGAGCCGCAGGGCACGCAGTAGTCCTCGCTCCGTCCGGCGATGACGATGCGCACAAAGTCCCGGTGCCCCTCGCTGACGGCCTTGAAGATGGCGGTGCGCTCGGCGCAGATGGTGCAGCCGTAGGCGGCGTTTTCAATGTTGCAGCCGGTAAACACCGTTCCGTCGGCACACTCCAGCGCCGCCCCCACCGGGAAGTGGGAATAGGGGATATAGGCCCGGTCCAGCATGGCCACAGCGGCCTGGCATAGCTCGTCTCTTGTCACGATGTGGTCCTCCCTTTCGTGGTGTTTTTTCTGACACGCTTTTTACCGGGCGTTGTAGCGCCGGATGCCCAGGGCCAGCAGGTCCATGGCCCGCTCCAGATCCGCCTGCTTCAGCACATAGGCAATGCGGATCTCGCTGCGGCCCCGGCCCGGGGTGGCATAGAAGGGCTCGCCCGGAGCGAACATCACGGTGTCGCCGTTGTCCTCGAACTCCTCCAGCAGCCAGCGCTGGAAGGTGTCGGCGTCGTCCACCGGCAGGTGGGCCATGACGTAGAACGCCCCCTTGGGACACTCGCAGATGACGCCGGGGATGGCCTGGAGCTTCTGCATCACCGTATCCCGGCGGCGCTTATACTCCTCCCGCACGGCGGCAAAATACTCCGGGCCCACGTCGTACAGGGCGGCGGAGGCCACCTGGTCCAGGGTGGGCACCGACAGGCGGCACTGGGCATACTTCATGGCGTGGGCCATCAGCTCCCGGTTGCGGGTGATGAGGCAGCCGATGCGGGCGCCGCAGGCAGAGAACCGCTTGGATACGGTGTCGATGACGATGACGTTTTCCGCCGCGTCCGGGAACTGGCCCAGGGATTGCAGCGGCTCCCCGGCGTAGACGAACTCCCGGTACGCCTCGTCGCCGATGATGAACAGGTCGTGGGCCTTGGCTACGTCCACCAGCATCCGCATTTCCTCCGGCGTCAGCACCACGCCGGTGGGGTTGCCGGGGTTGGTGCATACGATGGCCCGGGTATGCTGGTTGATCTCCGCCTCCACCCGGGCCCGGTCGGCGTAGCGGTAGCCCTCGTGGGGACTGGTGGGAATGGGGTGGATAGACGCGCCGCAGGTGCGGACCATGGTGTTGTAGTTGGGATAGAAGGGCTCGGGAATCAGAACCTCGTCGCCGTCGTCCAGGATGCAGTTGAAGGCGATCTGCAGCGCCTCGGAGCCGCCGTCGGTAATGAGGATATCCCCGGCGTCGAAGTGCATGTCCAGCTTGTCGTAATATTTCTGAATGGCCTCCACCAGCACCGGCATACCGGGGGAGGGGGCATATTCCAGCACCGGCAGGTCAAAATGCCGCACGGCCTCAAAATACGTCTTGGGCGTCTCGATGTCCGGCTGGCCGATGTTCAGGTGATAGATTCTCCGACCCTTGGCCTGGGCCGCCACAGCGTAGGGGTGGAACTTCCGCATAGGGGACAGGCCGCATTTCTGGACCTTGCTGGAAAATTTCATATCTGGTGACCTCCTACAATTTTGACAGAATCGCGTGTCCTTTCTACCCTCCATCTTAGCGTATTTTCCGAAAAAGTCAACCGCAACTTTTCCGTGCCTTTCCCCACGGCCTCCGCAGTTGGTTTTGTCATAATTTGTAACATTTTGTTTCCGCCTTTTAACTGGACATTTTCTCCGGCCCGGCCTTATAATATGCTCTGTGAGTTCAGCCGGGGCTACGGCCCTGCGGAGATAAAAAGAGGAAAACAATCATGGGATTTAATACGCTTGCATTTGTTTTCGCGTTTCTGCCGCTGTTTCTGGCGGCGTTTTATCTGGTCCCCGCCCGCTGGCGGACGGCGCTGCTGTGTCTGGGGAGCCTGGTGTTCTACGTCATCGGCGTGTGGAAAAGGCCCTGGTGCCTGGCTCCGCTACTGGGCCTGGCGGCGCTGGTATATTTCCTGGGCCGGGGGATGCAGCCCCGGAAAAGCCGAGGGCTGCTGGTGCTGGGCCTGGCGGCCCTGTTCGGCTGCCTGTTCTTCTTCAAATATGCGGGGCTCCTGGGTCTGGGAGTGACGCTGCCCCTGGCCATCAGCTTCTATTCCTTCCAGCTGGCGGCGTATCTCATCGACGTGTATCGGGGCCGGGTGACGGCGGAGACGAAGCCCCTGCTGTTTTTCACCGGCGTGCTGCTGTTTCCCAAGCTGCTGTCCGGCCCTCTGATGGACCCGCTGTCCCTGCAGCAGCAGCTGTCCGCCCCGCCCCGGCCCGGTCTGGAGGATTTCGACAGCGGACTGCGGGACTTCGTGCTGGGTCTGTCCATGAAGGTGCTGCTGGCCAACCAGATCGGCGGCCTGTGGCGTCAGGTGGGCAATATCGGCTACGAGAGCGTGTCCACGCCTCTGGCATGGATGGGCATCGCAGCCTATTCCCTGCAATTGTATCTGGACTTCTGCGGCTATTCCTGGATGGCTCTGGGGCTGGGCCGGATGCTGGGCTTCCGCCTGCCCCGGAACTTCGAGCATCCCTATGCTGCCCGGTCCATGCGGGACTTCTGGCGCCGGTGGCACATCAGCCTCAGCTCCTGGTTCCGGGATTATGTATACATTCCCCTGGGCGGCAGCCGGGAGGGCAAAGCCCGGACGTATCTGAACCTGTTGGCGGTATGGGTCCTGACGGGCCTGTGGCACGGCAGCACTCTGAATTTCCTGCTGTGGGGCCTGTTTCTGTTCGCCCTCATCGCTCTGGAGCGGGCAGGTTGGGGCCGGGTGCTGGATAAGAGCCGGGTGCTGTCCCGGGTCTACATGGTGCTGATGATCCCCCTGAGCTGGCTGCTGTTCGCCATCCCGTCGGTGGGCCGCATCGGCGTGTACCTGGGCCGCCTGTTCCCCATCGTGTCCCGGGGGGTGGCCGTCAACGCCGGGGACTGGCTGCAATACGGCAAACAGTATTGGTGGCTGCTGGTGCTGGGCATCGTGTTCTCCACTCCGGGGCCGGAGAAGCTGTGGAACCGCATTCGCAGCTCCTGGCTGGGCACGGTGATCCTGGCGGTGCTGTTCTGGGCCTGCGTATACTGCATGTCCGTGGCCACCAACGATCCGTTTCTGTACTTCTCGTTCTAAGGGGGCAATTCTCATGAAGCATATCCACAACCTCCGCCCCTTGGCGCTGGCTTTTATCCTGGTGGTCACCGGCATCGCCGCCGCCGTGTGCGGTCTGGTGATGAAGGGGCAGCTGCAAAAATATGTGGGAGGCTACGACGACAAATGGGCCGTGGCGGTTCCGTTTCTGATGCTGCAGGACGACACGGACTGGCAGCGGATGCTGGCGGCCAAAAATGCGCCTGCGCCGGACCCCCAGCCGGACCCCGAACCGGAACCTGAACCTGAACCGGACCCCGAACCGGAGCCCCAGCCCCCGGTGGTGGTCACCAACGCCGTGTACGGCCAGGACGAGAGCTTTTTCGACGATGCGCTGTTCATCGGCGACTCCCGGATGGTGAACGTGGCCAACTATGCCCGGCTGGGCAATGCCGACTATTTCGCCGACGTGGGCATGACGGTGTTCAAGATGTTCTCCACCACCGCCTCCGACAAGGACTTCGGCGCCACGGACCTGGCGTCGCTGCTGCGTTCCCGGGAGTACAGCCATATTTTCATCATGCTGGGCCTCAACGAGGCCGGGTATCCTCTGGGGAACCTGTTCGACGCCTATCAGGAGGACCTGGACCAGCTGCGCCAGCTCCAGCCCAACGCCACCATTTACATTCTGAAGGTTTACGGCGTCACCGCCGACATTGCCGCCGGGAATCCCAGCTTTGCCCACAGCCGCCTGACGGCGGTGAACAAGGGCTTTGCGGACCTGGCCGACGGCGGCAGCATCCGCTGCCTGGACTCGGACGAGTTGTTCTGCGGCAGCGACGGCTTCATGCTGCCGGAATACACCGGCGACGGCGTCCACCCCTATGGCAAATACGCTTATTTCTTCTCCCAGTGGCTGTGTGAGCAGATCACACAGGGAAAATAACCGCCGGAGAATGAATAAGACGGATCGGGAAGCACGCCCTCCGGCCTCAGCCGGAGGGCGTGCTTTGGGGTTTGGCTACAGGTTGCCGGGGAAGCGGGGAATGGAGGCAAAACCCCGCTGCAGCTCCTCCTCCGAGGGGACGCAGTCGGTCATCCGGCCATCGTTGTACTGGCCGTAGGCCGCCATATCGAAGTAACCGGTGCCGGTGAGGCCGAACAGAATGGTCTTTTCCAGGCCGGCTTCCCGGCAGCGGATGGCCTCGTCTATGGCTGCACGGATAGCGTGACTGCTCTCCGGTGCAGGCAGGATGCCTTCGCACCGGGCAAACGCCTCTGCTGCCTGGAATACCGCCGTCTGCTCCACGCTGCGGGCGGTGAGATACCCGTCGGCGTACAGCTGGGACAGAGTGCTGCTCATGCCGTGGTACCGCAGGCCACCGGCGTGGTTGGCGGCGGGAATGAAGCCGCTGCCCAAGGTGTACATTTTCGCCAGGGGGCATATCCTACCGGTGTCGCAGAAATCGTAGCGGAACCGGCCTCGGGTCAGACTGGGGCAGGAGGCGGGCTCCACGGCGATGATCTCATACCGGGCCTCACCCCGGAGCATTTCCCCCACAAAGGGGGCGATGAGTCCCCCCAGATTGGACCCGCCTCCGGCGCAGCCGATGATTATGTCCGGATGCACGCCGTATTTATCCAGGGCCAGCTTTGTCTCCAGACCAATGACGCTCTGGTGCAGCAGCACCTGGTTGAGCACGCTGCCCAGCACATAGCGGTAGTCCTGTCGGCCGGCGGCGTATTCCACTGCCTCGCTGATGGCGCAGCCCAGGGAGCCGGTGGTCTCCGGAAACCGGCGCAGGATATCCCGGCCCACCTGGGTGGTATCCGAGGGGGAGGGGGTGACGCAGGCACCGTAGGTACGCATGACCTCCCGGCGGAAGGGCTTCTGCTCATAGGAGCACTTTACCATGAACACACGGCAGTCAAGCCCCAGGTAGGCGCAGGCCATGCTCAGGGCCGTGCCCCACTGGCCAGCTCCCGTCTCCGTGGTGACGCCGCGCAGACCCTGCTTTTTGGCGTAATAAGCCTGGGCGATGGCGAAATTGAGCTTGTGGGAGCCGGAGGTGTTGCTGCCCTCGAACTTGTAGTAGATCTTTGCCGGGGTCCGGAGCTTTTCCTCTAGGCAATAGGCCCGAACCAGCGGGGAGGGACGGTACATCCGGTAAAAATTCCGGACCTCCCGGGGGATTTCGATATAGGGTGTCCGGTCGTCCAGCTCCTGGACTGCCAGCTCCCGGCAGAACACCTGCTCCAGCTCCGCCTGGGTCATGGGACGCAGAGTGGCGGGGTTCAGCAGCGGCGCGGGCTTCGTCTTCATATCGGCCCGAACATTGTATCAATACCGGGGCATTTCCTCCTCGGTGAGGTAGATCTTGTAGGGGATGTCCTTCATGCTGTTTACTCCTTTCAAAAAATAAAAAACGCCTGTCCCACGGAATCTTCTCCGTGGGACAGGCTGTCTGTGAACATAAAAACCTGCGGTACCACCCACATTGGCGCTAAAGCGCCCACTCTGCGCGCACCATCATGCGCTCCGCCGGGATAACGGCCGCGGATGCCGTCGGGTATTACAGGCCGTGATGGCTTTCTCCCCGCCCTCGTAAAGTCCATTCGCCGCAGCTTCCCCTGCCGCCATCCCACCACCGGCGGCTCTCTGAAAGGCTCCCCTGCGGGTACTCCTCTTACTCATCGGTTTTTGTATTACCCGTACTCTACCACCGCTGCGGCGGTTTGTCAATCCTCTTTTTGCCCCGGGCCGCAACCCGCCGGGAGACGGGACAGTCCCAGCGGGGAATTTGCATCTGCGTTTTGGTACAGAGAAAAATCGCCGTTTGGGTAGCAAAAAAGCCCGATATAATCGGGCTTTTCGCAGGAGACATTTTTGTCTCCACATTATGGTGGACCTGAAGGGATTCGAACCCTCGACCTCTCGGATGCGAACCGAACGCTCTCCCAGCTGAGCTACAAGCCCATGTTGCAGGGCGTCGCACGCCCTGCTCAATTATTATACACATTCTGCGCCAGAATGCAAGCTTTTTCTTACCTGGCCCGGAAAAATTCACTCTATTCCGGAAGCTCTCCCTCCCCGCTGCCCATTTCCGCCTCGGCCCAGTCGGACAGGGATTCCAGCACCGGCAGCAGCCGCAGGCAGCGCTCCGTGGGGCTGTACTCCACCCGCACCGGCACCTCGGGATATGCCTGCCGCCGCACCAGCCCGTCCCGCTCCAGCTCCCGCAGAGCCGCCGCCAGCACCGTGTTGCTGATGCCGTCCAGCTTTCCCCGCAGGGTGTTGTAGCGGATGCTCCCGGCATTGGCCACGGAGCACAAAATCTGCACCTTCCACTTGCCGCCGATGCGGCTCATGGCCCAGTGCAGCGGACATTTCTCCATACAGGGGCAGTCGTAATGGGACATGGTAAGCTCCTCCTGACCTGGTCAGTTCTTTCTGCGTGCTTGCTTTTTTCCGGGACTGTGCTACTATTGTATCAGATAAGGAAAAAGGAGTAAATAGCAAATGCACATTTATCTTCAGGGCCTGACCATGGGCCTTGCGTATGTGGCCCCCATCGGCCTACAAAATCTGTTCGTCATCAACAGCGCCCTGACCCAGAAGCGGACTCGGGTCTATCTCACCGCCCTGATCGTGATCCTGTGGGACGTGTCCCTGGGTATTGCCTGCTTCCTGGGCGCCGGCGCCCTGATGGAGGCCTTGCCCTGGCTTCAGAAGGTCATCCTGGGCCTGGGCAGCCTTATCGTCATCTGGATCGGCGTGGGGCTGCTGCGATCCAAGGCCTCCCTGGAGGGCGGCAAGGACGTGAACGTGCCCCTTTGGCGTCTGTTCACCACCGCCTTTGTGGTGACCTGGATGAATCCCCAGGCCCTCATCGACGGCACCATGATGCTGGGGGCCTTCCGGGCCAGCCTGCCCCAGGGCGGCGATCTGCCCTTTATCTTCGGCTTCGGCAGCGCCTCCGTCCTGTGGTTCCTGACCCTGTCCACGGTGGTATCCCTGCTGGGAGGCCGGTTCAACGAAAAGGTCCTGAACATCATCAACAAGGTCTGCGGCGCGGTGATCATCTTCTATGGCTGCAAGCTGCTGTGGAGCTTTGTGAAGCTCATGGGTTGGCTTTGATCCGCCGGGACGAGGCAATATACAGGGGGATGGCTGCCAGCTGGGCCGCCACCGAATGCCCCGCAAACACGAAAATGGCAAAAGGGGGCGGACAGCACGATGAAGGCCATGGCCTGGGACATTATCTTTTTCTTACCGCGCATAATGGCTTCCTCCCTGCCGGCTGCTTTTCTCACAGCCCATGTACCCCAGCCTCCCGGTTTGTCAAGGCCCCGGCAAAAAAAGGAGCCGCCCTGCAAGCAGAGCGGCCCAAGCGGGTGGGATATTGGAAAGCTTCCGATATTTATGATACGCCATTTTGCCTGCCGTGTAAATAGGAACCTTTGTCACATCTGGTCGAACGACAAAAAAATCTTAAATTTTTGTGAATCTCTGCCAAAAATGCCCGTGCCTACTTTTCAAGGCCCGGGCATTATGTTATAATGCGGATAAGGATAAGGGGAACCATCTCCCCGACCCTTGCCCCGAAAGGGATACCTGCGAAAGGAGCAACCAACTATGAAGTTCACATTTACCTGCAAGAAGATCGCCCTGAACGACTCCATCAAGGACTATGCCGAAAAGAAAATCAGCAAGCTGGATCGGTATTTCCCGGAGGAAGCGGACGCATTTGTGACCTTCGCCGTAGAGAAGAAAAACCGCTGTGTGGTGGAGCTGACCATCCGCGCCGCCAACGGCACGCTGTTCCGCGCCCAGGAGGAGGACCCCGACGGCGACATGCGGGGTGCCATTGACGAGGCCGTTGCCTTTATCGACCGCCGTATCCGCAAGAACAAGACCCGTCTGGCCCGGAATCTGCGGCCCGATGCCCTGGCGTCCACTGTTCCTGCCGAGTTTGACGTGGTGGAGGAGCCGGAATTCGACGTGGTGCGCACCAAGCGCTTCGCCGTGAAGCCCATGACCACCGAGGAGGCCATTCTGCAGATGAACCTGCTGGATCACACCTTCTATGTGTTCCGGAACATGGACACCTCCGCCGTGTGCGTGGTGTATCGCCGCAACAACGGCGGCTACGGCCTCATCGAGACCCAGGACTGATTTGTGTATATACTGCGGGGGCGGACACGAGTCCGCCCCCGTTTTTTGACCGCCAGAATGCCATCACCCACCTGAAGGAGGTGGGCGATGGCATTCTGAGTGTGGAGAGAAACGGTAATGAGGAAGCTGATATCTGTGTGTCAGGACGCGGACTCGCTGTCGTTGACGGTTGCGGCAGCCGCCTGCTTCTTGGCCTTCTTGCTGGCGATCACCGTCTTGATGACCGGAGAGAACAGGGAAACGGCGGCCAGGATGATGAACACGCAGCTGATGGGCCGGGTAAAGAAGGTGCCCACGTCGCCGTTGGATAGGATCAGGGCCCGGCGGAAGTTCTTTTCGATCATTCCGCCCAGAATGACACCCAGAATGATGGGCGGCAGAGAAAAGTCCATCTTCTGCAGCACATAGCCCGCGATACCGGCAATGATCATCATGTACACGTCGTTGAGGCTGCGGTTGCAGGCGTAAGTACCCACGAAGCAGAAGGTGAAGATCAGGGGCAGCAGGATCTTCTGGGGGATATCCAGCACCCGGGACCACAGCCGGATACCGGCAAAGCCCAGGATACCCATCAGAAGGTTCGCCACAAACAGACCCACGAACAGCATATATACACTGTCCTTATGCTCGGTGAACAGCAGCGGGCCGGGGGCCAGACCCAGCATGGTCAGGGAACCCAGCATGACCGCCGTACCGGCGTCGCCGGGAATACCCATGGACAGCAGCGGGACGAAGGCGCCGCCGGAGATGGCGTTGTTGCCGCTTTCGGAGGCCGCAATGCCCTCCGGGGAACCGTGGCCGAATTCCTCCTTGTGCTTGGACCATGTCTTGGCCTGGCTGTAGCTGACCCAGGAGGCGATATCGCCGCCGGTGCCGGGCACCGCGCCGATGAAGGTGCCGATGATGGAGGAGCGGATCAGCGTGGGGAAGATCCGCTTCAGATCGGCCTTGGAGGGAAAGACATGCTCAATTTTGACCTTATTCTTTTCCGCCTTGTAGCCCTTGGCCATCTCCTCCACGGTGTTCAGGCCCTGGGAGAAGGCGAACAGGCCGATCAGCAGAGGGATGAAGCTGACGCCGCCCATCAGGTACACGGACCCAAAGGTGAACCGGCTGACGCCGCCCATGCCGTCGATGCCGATGGTGGCCAGCAGCAGGCCGATGACGCCGCCGATGACGCCCTTGATGACGGATTTTCCCGTCAGGCCTGCCACGATGCTGATGCCGAATACCGCCAGCGCAAAGTACTCCTGTGCGCTGAACTTCAGGGCTACCTTAGCCAGCATAGGGGCGAAGATGCACAGGCAGATGGCGCTGAACAGGCCGCCGAACAGAGAAGCAAAGGTGGAGATGCCCAGGGCACGGCCGGGCTGACCCAGCTTGTTGGCCATGGGATAGCCGTCCAGAGCCGTGGCAGCGGAGGCAGAGGTGCCCGGGGTATTCAGCAGGCTGGCGGAAATGGAGCCGCCGTAAATGCCGCCGCAGAACACGCCCAACAGCATGTACATGCCGCCCATGCCGGAGAAGCTCAGGGTAAAGGGAAGAAGGATCGAGAGGCCCATGACTGTGGACAGGCCAGGCAGAGCGCCGATGACGATGCCTGCGAAGGTTCCGACGAACACCGCGAACAGGTTTATCGGCAGAAAGACATTCTGGATTGCACCCAATACATATTCCAAAGCAAGCACCTCCCTTATAGCTTAAACAGGACGCCCTGGGGAAGTCTGACCCGCAGGCCGAACTTGAACAGTGCGTATATGGCGGCCGTGGCGATGATGCCCACCAGAATGGCGCGCAGCCACTTTCTCTCACCCAGCACCCACATGACGGAGGGGATGAAGATCACGGACGCCAGGATGAAGCCGCCAAAGCGCAGGACCACGCAGTACACTGCAAAGATCAGCAGCATCCAATATACGCCCTTCATTTCGGGACTCTTGACGTTGATGGGGGCCTCATTGCTGTTGCGGTAGGCCTTGCCGACAAAGCCCTCAATGACCATGCCGACGGACAGCACCGCCAGCAGCACCGCCAGGCAGCGGGGCCAGATAGCGGAGCCCGGGTCCTGGCCGATGGTATTGGCGCCAATAGGGTGCGCGTACTCGGCCGTGGAGATAAAGACGAAGACGCTGATGGCGAAGAATACCGCCGCGGCTCCGATGTTCCATTTTTTCATAGTGATTATCCTCGCAGTGGAAAGCAGAAATCAAGTCAGTTCAGGGTGATACCGGTGCACAGCTCGGCATACTTGGCGTCGTCGGCCTTCAGCATGTCGTTCAGAGCGGTGCCGGTGAGCTCAACAGGCTCCATGCCCAGGTTGCGGATGGCAGCCTTGTACTCGTCGCTGGCAACAGCCTTGGCAAAGATATCGCTCAGATAGTCGATCTTGGCCTGATCGGTGCCGGCAGGAGCGCAGACAACAACCCAGCCGCGGAAGTTGGTGTCGCTGTTCATGGTCTCGGAAACGGTGGGGATGTCGGGATAGCTTTCCATACGCTGGTCAGCCAGGAAGCCCAGCATCTTCAGGGTACCGGCCTCCACCTGGCTCTTGGCAGGCTGCATCTGGGTAAAGGAGGCGTCCAGATGACCGCCGGCCATAGCGGCCACCACGTCGGCGGAGCCGTCGTAGGAAACATGGTTCAGGGTGATGCCGAAGTCACGCTCGAAAGCGATGGCAGCCAGATGGGTGGCAGTGCCCACGCCGGAGTTGCCCACGGTGACCTCACCGGGATGGGCCTTGCAGTAAGCCACGAACTCCTCCACGGAGTCATACTTGCCGTTGTTGGCGGCAACCAGCAGGCCGTAGGGGTCAGCCATGGTGGCAGCCAGGGGGACGAAGGAATCCAGACCCAGCTGGGTCTTGCCCTCATACTTCATCATCAGCAGGTCCACAGCGATGGGGCCAAGGGTGTAGCCGTCGTTGTCGGATGCTGCGGTGGCGGACATACCGATCAGGCCGCCGGCGCCGGTCTGGTTCTCAGGCATGAAGCTCACGCCGCTGGGCAGATACTTGCTGGCAGCGTCCAGCAGGGCGCGCACGGACATGTCGGTGGGACCACCGGCGGAGTAGGGAACGATCACGGTGATGTTTTCCTTGGGATAATCCGCGGTCTTGTCACCGTCGGAGCTGCTGCAGCCCACCAGGGCCAGCACCATGAGAGACACCAGGAGCATGGCCACAAAGCTTTTCATGTGATTTTTCATTTTCGTCCTCCTAAAATGTAATATGAACATTTTGACAGCGTTCGTTTCTGAAAAACTATCAAAATATCACACAATATTTTTGCAGAGCTCCCCTGCCCCGCTTGACTTCGCGTCCATTTCCTAACATCTTCTATATTTAGATTTTATAAAGGATGTCTGGAAATGTCAAGGGGAATGTGATGCAATTACCAAAGACCAGCGCAATGAACAAAAAAACTTGTCTAATTTGTTCAATGTGCACTTGCGTATGTTAAAAAATGCGCATTCTGGGCCACAAACATAGTGATAAGGCGAAAATAATAACACATCCTGAGAAAAAATGGTATTTCAGAACATTTTTCTCTCAGGATGTGTTACATATGATCAAACGAAATGAACAATTTTCCCCGCGTCCCGTGCCGCCAATGATACGCCGGGCGGTCACGGGCAGGGGGCATGGAGGGTTCATTAGCCGTTTACGGCGTCGGATGCAATGAGGGCCTCGGCCTCTTCTTCCGTAAGGCCCAGCTTCTCCATAAACACCTCTTTGCTGTGCTGGCCCAGCAGCGGGGCCGGTGTGAAGGTGTCGATCTTGTGATTGGTGAGCTTGATCTGGTTGCCGGTGAGCTTCATACGGCCGGCCTTGGGGTGGTCCACCTCCACGAACATTTCGCGGGCGCCGGCGATATGGGGATCCTTCACCACCCGGTCGATGGTGTTGATGGGCGCGGCAGGAATCCCCTTGTCCAGCATGGCCTGCACCGCGTCGTCGATGGTCCAATCCTTCAGCCAGTCCTCGATAATGGGCTTGAGGTCAGCATGGTGCAGCACGCGGTCGTTGTTGGAGGTGAAGCGGGGATCCGTCTTCAGCTCGGGCTTGCCCATCAGGTCGCACAGCAGACCATACAGCTTGTCGTTGCCTGCGCCGATGACCAGCATGCCGTCCTTGGCCTGGAAGGAGTCATAGGGATACAGGGCCTCATAGCGGTTGCCGATGCGCTGAGGGATCTTACCGGTGGCCAGATAGATGATGTTGATGATCTCCAGAGAGGAAACCATGGAGTCCACCAGGGCCACGTCCACCTTCTCGCCCTCGCCGGTCTTCAGGCGGTTGATATAGGCCGCCAGGATGCCCACGCAGCAGCTGATGCCGCCCATGACATCGGCAATGGCGGTGCCGGTGCGGGTGGGGGCGCTGTCGGGCCAGCCGGTGGTGCTCATCAGGCCGCTGATGGCCTGACCCACAATGTCATAGCCTGCCCGCTCATGGTAGGGGCCGTAGTGGCCGAAGCCGGAGACGGAGGCATAGATGATGGCAGGGTTGATCTTGCGCAGCTCCTCATAGCCCAGGCCCAGGCGGTCCATAACGCCGGGACGGTAATTCTCCAGAACCACATCGCTCTGGGCCACCAGCTTGCGGAACACCTCTTTACCGGCCTGGCTCTTGAGGTTCAGGACGATGCCGCGCTTGTTGCGGTTGAGGTTCATATAATAGGCGCTTTCGCCGTTGACAATGGGGAAGTTGCTGCGGGCGTCATCGCCTTTGCCGGGACGCTCGATCTTGATGACCTCGGCGCCCAGATCCGCCAGCATCATGCCGCAGTACGGGGCGGCAAGCACGCGGGACAGATCCAGCACCTTCATGCCGGACAGCAGACCTTTATGCTCCATAGTGTGTACTCCTTTTTTGCGCAGGTGCGCCAGTCAGATTTGCTTGATTCAGATGCGGGCCACGCCGGACTTGCGGGCAGCCTCGGCCACGGCCTTGGCCACGGCGGGACCCACCCGGGGGTCAAAGGCAGCGGGGATGATATAGTCCTCGGACAGCTCGTCGCCCACCAGGCCCGCCAGGGCCTCGGCGGCGGCCATCTTCATTTCCTCGTTGATGTCGCTGGCGCGGACGTCGAACGCACCCCGGAAGATGCCGGGGAAGGCCAGAACGTTGTTGATCTGGTTGGGATAGTCGCTGCGGCCGGTGGAGACCACCTTGGCCCCGCCCGCCTTGGCGTCGTCGGGGAAGATCTCCGGCGTGGGGTTGGCGCAGGCAAAGATGATGGCGTCCTTGTTCATGGTCCTGACCATTTCGGTGGTGACGGTGCCGGGAGCGGACACGCCGATGAACACGTCTGCGCCCACCAGCATATCGGCCAGGGAACCGTCCTTGCGGCCCAGGTTCGTGACCTGTGCCATCTCCTCCTTGATCCAGTTCAGGCCCTGGCGGCCGGCATAGATAGCGCCACTGCGGTCGCACATGGTGATATCCTTGAAGCCCGCGGACAGCAGCAGCTTGGTAATGGCAATGGCGGCAGCGCCGGCGCCGGAGGTGACGATCTTCACGTCCTCCTTCTTCTTGCCCACCACCTTCAGGGCGTTGGTCAGACCTGCCAGGGTGATGACGGCGGTGCCGTGCTGGTCATCGTGGAAAATGGGAATGTCGCACTTTTCCTTCAGCTTGCGCTCGATCTCGAAGCAGCGGGGAGCAGCAATATCCTCCAGATTGATGCCGCCGAAAGAGCCGGAGATGTTGTACACAGTCTCCACAAACTCGTCCACGTTCTTGGTCTTGACGCAGAGAGGGAAGGCATCCACGCCGCCAAAGGACTTGAACAGCACGCACTTGCCCTCCATCACGGGCATACCGGCCTCGGGGCCGATGTCGCCCAGGCCCAGAACGGCGCTGCCGTCGGTGATGACGGCGCACAGATTGTGGCGGCGGGTCAGCTCATAGCTCTTTTCGATGTCCTTCTGGATCTCCAGGCAGGGCTGGGCCACGCCGGGGGTATAGGCCAGGGACAGGTCGTCCTTGGTCTTGACGGGCACGGTGGCCACCACCTCGATCTTGCCCTTCCACTCGCCGTGGAGTCTCAGGGATTCCTTTGCGTAATCCATAGTGTAATTCCTTTCTTATTGTTCGTTCATGGCATGGGGCAGAGTGGACCCGCCGTAGGGCATTACCAGCACGGAGGCGTCGGGGCCCAGCTTTTGGAAGGCGTAGTCCAGAGCGCTCTGCACATCGGAATAGGGGGTGAGGAAAATGGACCGGACGAAATCGGGCTCCATTTCGCTGACCAGGCAGATCTCCGCATTCTGCAGGACCATGGCAATGGCGGCGGCCTTGTGGCCGCCCAGCTGAAAGTCCCGGCCGATGCGCTCCACCATGCTCTCGGGAGAGGGCATGGTGGTCATCCACTCCTGGAAGGTCGTGCCGCCCAGACCCTCCCGGCAGGAGCCCACCAGGATCACCACGCCGCCCTTGGCGACGGCATGCTTGGCGTTGTCCAAAGCCTTCTGGGTCTGGTAAAGGTTCAGGTCCTTGGGCGCGCCGCCCTGGGACACGATGACGATATCCGCACGGCGGTCGATGTCCTTGCGGTAGAGCCTGTCCAGATAGCGGCAGCCCTCCCGGTGGGCCAGGGTCACATCACCGGCCACGGCGCAGACGATCTGCTTGTGCTCATCCAGCACCACGTTGAGGATATAATCCACCCCGCACATGGCGGCGGCCTCCTCAATGTCCCGGCGCAGGGGGTTGCCCTCCAGATTTCCGGCGCAGGCGCTCTCCCGGACCATCATGGAGTGATTGGACTGGATCGCGCTGGGAGTGGAGACGCCGGGCATAATGGCCTTGGCGCCGCCGGAATATCCGGCAAAGTAGTGATATTCGATATTGCCCAGGCAAATGCGCCGGTCCGCCTCGGCCACCACCCGGGTGATGTCCACCGGCGTACCGGCAGAGGTGACGCCCAGATGCACCACATCCGCGGGATCGCTGTCCACGCAGCGGATCTGCGCCCAGGCCTGTTCACCGGCCAGATGGCGCATTTCCTCCGGGGTCTGGGCGCGGTGGCTGCCCAGTGCGAAAACCAGGGTGATATCCTCCGGCCTGGCCCCGCCGGCATACAGCTCGTCCAGCAGGGCAGGCATGACGGTATAGGTGGGCATGGGCCGGGTGATATCGCTGGTAATAATGGCGATCTTCTCGCCGGGGTGGATGACCTCCCGCAGCAGAGGAGCGCCAATGGGGGAGGAGAGGGCCCTGCGGACCTCTCGCTCCCCGGTAAGCGCATGGGGGACTGGGTTGGGAGTCAGAACACCCTGAAGATTCCGTTCAGGGACGGTAAAGCGCTGTACGCCGTTACCGAAACCAACTTCAAGTTCCATCCAGAGCCTCTCCTGTTGTTCAGCCCCAGATCTCTTCGTCCGTGGGCATGGTGGAGCCGGGACGAACCTTGGCCACACGGCTGACGTTGAACAGGTGGCGCCAGCTCAGGTTCTCGCTGATGGAGTTGTTGCCCCAGCTGCCGCAGCCCAGGGTGGTGGTGGCGGACAGGCTGTTGAAGAAGCTGCCGCCGTTGTTGGTGGAGCAGATCTGGTTGATCAGGAACCGGGATACCGGCAGGGTCTCGGCAGCGTAATCAATGTGGGCGTCGTTATAGGAGTGGATGCAGACGCTGTGGCCCTTGCCCTCCACGTTCAGATTGGCGTTGGCGATGGCCACGGCCTCCTCCCAGGTGTTGTAGCGGTAGGCAGCGATGCAGGGGCACATCTTCTCCTTGGAGAAGGGCTCACCGGCGCCGGCCTTCTCCACCTTCACCAGCAGAACCACGGTGTCGGCGGGAACGGTCAGGCCGGCCATCTTGGCGATGTGCTGCGCGCTCTGGCCCACGGCGTCCTTGTTCATCTTGCCGCCGGGGAAGATCACGTTGCGGACGGCGTCGATCTCCTCGGGCTTCTCCACATAGTAAGCGCCGTTCTTCTGGAAGGTCTTGACCATGTCGTCATACATGGCGGCGGGGGTGATGGCGGTCTGCTCGCCGGAGCAGATGATGCCGTTATCGAACTTGCGTCCGGCAACGATCATGGGAACGACCTTCTCCAGGTCCACGTCGTCGTCGATGATGCACTGGACGTTGCCGCCGCCCACGCCGTAGGCGGGCTTGCCGGAGGCATACGCGGCCTTGACCATGCCGGCGCCGCCGGTGGAGATGCACACGTCGCACTGCTTCATGATCTCGCCGGAGATCTCGATGGTGGGCTCGGCCACGCACTGCAGCAGATCAGCGGGAGCACCTAGCTTCACGATGGCCTCCTGCATCAGCTTGCAGGCCCGGGTGGAGCACTTCTTGGACCGGGGGTGAGGCCCAACGATGATGGCATTGCGGCCCTTCAGGGCGAACATGGCGTTGCACATGGGGGTGACGATGGGGTTGGTGGTGGGGGTGATGGCGCCCACAACGCCCATGGGCTTGGCCACCTCGGTCAGGCCCAGCTCAGGCAGCTGGCGGATGATACCAACGCTCTTGCCGCCCTTCATGTCGCTCCAGATCACGCGGGCCTTGCCCTTGTTCTTGTTGACCTTGTCCTCATAAACGCCCATGCCGGTCTCGTCCACGGCCATGCGGGCCAGAGGCTCGGCGTTGTCAAAGATGGCCTTGGCCATGGCCTTGCACAGGGCATCCACCTGCTCCTGGGTGTAGTTCTCGATAACGGCCTGGGCAGCGCGTGCCTTCTCAACCAGTTCGCTTACATACTTGGCAGCTTCCATTGTAATATACCTCCATAAAATTTTTATATAAGTGCAATGATAAACGGGTATCGCCTATTTTGCCGGGAAAAACCGGGTCCTTTACAGGCCCAGGCGCTCAATGCGCAGCTCCTCCTCGCGGGTGAAGTTGCTCTTGGGCGTGTAGCCGGGCAGAGGCATCAGCTTCTCATGGATGGCGTCGATGAACCAGTGCTCATTGGGGAAGAACTGCTCCTCCATTTCGGGGCAGGGAGTGATCCAGTTGCGGGCGCCCAGCACCACGGCGGGAGCGTCCAGATCGTCGAAGGCCAGCTCGTTGATATGGGTGGCCATGTCGTTGATGATGCTGCCGCGGACGCAGGCGTCGGAGGCCAGGATGATCCTGCCGGTCTTTTTCACGGAGGCCAGGACCTTCTCATAGTTGAAGGGCACCACGCTGCGGGCGTCGATGACCTCAGCCTCCAGGCCGAACTGCTCCTTCAGAATGTCGGCAGCCTTCAGGGCCTTATACAGGGTGGGGCCGATGGTCAGGATGGTGATATCCTTGCCCTGGCGCTTGATGTCGGGCTCGCCGAAGGGGATCTCATAGGACTCGGTGGGCACGCCCTCCAGGTGGAACTCCTCGCCCTTGTCGTACATAGGCTGGCTCTCCATGAAGATCACGGGGTCGGTGCCGTTCAGGGCGGTGGTCATCATGCCCTTGGCGTCATAGGGGGTGATGGGGTACACAACCTTCAGGCCGGGCACATGGGCGGGCAGAGCGGTCCAGTCCTGAGAATGCTGAGCGCCGTACTTGCGGCCCACGGAAACCCGCAGGACCATAGGCAGCTTCAGCTGGCCGGCGGACATAGCCTGCCACTTGGCCATCTGGTTGAAGATCTCGTCGCCGGCGCGGCCCATGAAGTCGCAGTACATCAGCTCGGTGACGCTGCGGCCGCCGCACATGCCGTAACCAACGGCGCTGGCCACGATGCAGGACTCGGAGATGGGGGAGTTGAACAGACGGTTGAAGGGGATGGAATCGCTGAGGCCCTGATACACGCCGAAGGCGCCGCCCCATTCGCGGACATCCTCACCGTAGGAGACCAGGGTGGGATCCTCGTAATACTTGTCGATAATGGCCTCGAAGATGGCGTCGCGGATGGTGTACTGCTTCAGCTTGGACACGGGCTTGCCGTCCACAACGGCGGCGCGCTCCTTCTTGGCGATCTTCTGGACCCGGGGGTTCTCGGACTTGGGCGTCAGCACGAAGGGAGTGCCCTGGGCCATGCTGACCTGGTGACCGTTGTTGAAGGTGAAGCGGGAGATGGCATCGGGATCCTTGATAAAGTCCAGACGGGGGGAGATCTCCAGATCCTTGGACAGCTTCATGACCTCGGTGATGCGGGTCTTGATGTCCTCGTTGATCTTGTCGATGTCGGCATCGGTAGCCACACCGGCCTCAATGAGCTGCTTGCGGAACAGCAGGATGCAGTCGTTCTGCTCCCAGGACTCGATCTCCTCCTTGGAGCGGTAGGCGTTCTGGTCGGAGGTGGAGTGGCCGCCCAGACGATAGGTCAGCACGTCCAGCAGCACGGGGCCCTTGTTCTCCTTGATAAGCTGCAGCTTGCGGCGATAGGCGTCGATAACGGCCAGGGGGTTCACGCCGTCCACGCGCTCGGCATTCATCTGGTTCTCGGTGATGCCGGCGCCCACCCGGGCCAGCTGGCCATAGGCCATGGTTTCGCCGTTGGTGCGGCCGCCCATGCCGTAGCCGTTGTCCATGAAGTTGAAGATCACAGGCAGGCCGCCCTTGTACTCGTCGGGCCACAGGGTCTTCAGCTGATCCATGGCGGAGAAGTTCAGCGCCTCCCACACGGGGCCGCAGCCCAGGGAGCCGTCGCCGCCGTTGGCGATGACCACGCCGGGCGCCTTCATATTCTTCTTATACAGGGCAGCGCCGGCGGCGATGCAGGGGGAGCCGCCCACGATGGCGTTGTTGGGATAAATGCCGAAGGGCAGGAAGAACAGGTGCATGGAGTTGCCCAGGCCCCGGGCAAAGCCGTTCTCGCGGCCGAACAGCTCGCAGGTCAGGCCGTACAGAAAGAAGACGATGGCCTGCTCCTTGACGCTCTTTTCAGGCAGGTGCTTCTTCACCACCTCATAGGGCTTGCCGTCGAAGGTGGTCTCCATGATGTGAAGCAGCTCCTCGTCGGACATCTTGGTGATGGCGGACAGGCCCTTGGCCAGCACCTCGCCGTGGCTGCGGTGGGTGCCGAAGATAAAGTCATTGCTGTCCAGCAGATAGCTCTGGCCCACGGCCGCGGACTCCTCGCCGGTGTACAGGTGGGCGGGGCCGGTGTAGGTATACTCCACGCCATTGTAGGCCTTGGTCAGGCGGACGGACTTCAGCATGGACTCAAACTCGCGGATATACTCCATATCGCGATAGATACGCAGCATATCTTCCTTGGTGAAGCTGTCACCCTTCAGCTCGTCGGCCACGGTCTTCTGATACTTGCAGACGTCGATATTCTGGAAGTGGATCTCGCCGGGGGCACGCAGCTGTTTGGGATCATAGAATTGTGCTTTGGACATGGTGCAACACTCCTATATTTCTAAATAAAAGTATATCGGTTGGAACGGGTGAAATCAGAGCTTCACGGCGAAGGCCGCCTCGCGGATGATCTCGCTGACGGAGGGGTGGGGATACACGATCTCCCGGATGGCGTCCACGGTCATCTCCTTCTCGATCATCACGGCACAGGCCAGGATGAACTCGGAGGAATAATTGCTCATGACGTGCGCGCCCACCAGGGTGCGGTATTTCTTGTCGAACACGAACTTGGCGATGCCCACAGGGCCCTCGTTCTCGGCCACATAGCGGCCGGCATAGGCCATGGGCAGCTTCACGGTAACGGCGTCGATGCCGGCGGCCTTGGCCTGCTCCTCGGTCATGCCCACGCAGGCCACCTCGGGGTTGGTGTACAGCACGCTGGGGATGGCCTTGTAGCGCATCCGGTCCTTCTTGCCCAGGATGGTGTTCACAGCCACCTCACCCATGCGGTAGGCGGAATGGGCCAGCATGGAGGTGCCGTTGCAGTCACCCACGGCGTAGACGTTGACGGCGTTGGTGCGGCAGCACTCGTCCACCTTGATGGCGCCGCGCTCCACCACCAGGTTCAGGTTCTCCACGCCGCAGGTGTCCGCCACGGGCTTGCGGCCGATGGCCAGCAGCACCTTGTCGCACAGGACCTTCTCCTCCCTGCCGTCCTTCTCGTACACGACGCCGTCGGCGTCGATGCGGACTACCTTGGACTTCAGGCAGAACTTCATGCCGTCCTTCTCATAGCCCTTCTGCAGCAGGGTGGAGATCTCGTCGTCGATGGGCCCGGCGATCTTGGGCATCATCTCGATGACGGTGGTCTCGCAGCCCACCACGCCGTAGTAGGCGGCCAGCTCCAGGCCGATAACGCCGCCGCCGATGACGGCCAGGCGCCGGGGCAGCTCCTTCAGTGCCAGAGCCTCGCGGTTGGTCATCACGAAGCCGGAGGCCAGGCCCTCCTTCACCCCGGGAATGGGGGGGACGAAGGCCCGGGAGCCAGTGGCAATGATAAGGTTCTTGCCGGTGTAGACCTTACCGTCGGCCTCCACCTGGATGCCCTCATCGCCGCGGCCGCGGATCATGCCGGAGGCATTGACCACCTCCACGTGGCTGGCCTTCATGGCCGCGCCCACGCCGGAGACCAGGGTGTGGATGACCTTTTCCTTGCGGGCCACCACGGCAGGCTGGTCCACATGGGACCCCTGGCACACCACGCCGAACTTGCGGCCGTACTCGGTGGTATAGTGATAGATCTTTGCGGAATTCAGCAGGACCTTGCTGGGGATGCAGCCCTCGTTGAGGCAGGTGCCGCCCAGGGCGCGCTGCTCGATCAGCAGGGTCTTCAGACCGGCCTGACCGGCGCGCTCTGCGGCCACATAGCCGCCGGGGCCGCCGCCCAGGACAATAACGTCATAGCTCATGGTGATATTTCCTCCAAATCAAATCTGGCAGCGTGTGCCGCGTCCTTATTTCGCCAGCAGCAGGTCAAAGTTGGCAATGTTGTTGGCCAGGGCCTGCAGGAAGCGGGAAGCGGGAGCGCCGTCCAAAGCGCGGTGGTCATAGGTCAGGGACAGGTTCATGGTGGGATAGAACTCAGGCTGGCCATTCTTCATCCGGATACGGGTCTCGATGTTGCACACGCCCAGGATACCCGTCTGAGGAGGATTGATGATGGGGGTGAAGGTGGTCACGCCGAAGGCGCCCAGGTTGGACACGGTGAAGGAAGCGCCGGTGAGCTTATCGGGAGAGATGGAGCCGCTGCGGCACTCGGCGGCCAGCTCCTTCATCTTCAGACTGATCTCGGCCAGGCTCATCTCGTCAGCGTGCATGATGGTGGGCACCAGCAGGCCCCGGTCGGTATCCACGGCCACGCCGATATTGGCGTGCTTGAACAGCTTCATCTCATTGTCGCTGTAGTGGGCGTTCAGGGCGGGGAAATCCAGGATGGTCCGGGACACGGCGAAGATCACCATGTCGTTGAGGCTGATGCCGGGCAGACCGGCCTTTTCGCCTTCGGCCTTGATGCGGGCCCGCAGCTTCTGCATGGCGGTGACGTCCGCGAAGCTGTTGTGGGTCAGCTGGGCCATGTTGGACAGGGAGTCGTGCATGTTCCGGGCGATGAGCTTGCGCAGGTGGGTGTTCTTGACGGTCTCAAACTCCGCCTCGGCGGCAGGAGCGGCGGCAGCGGCAGGAGCCGCGGCAGTCTCCGCTGCGGGAGCGGCGGCCTTGGTGCCCAGATCGGCGGTGGTAACGGCGCCGCTGAGACCGGTACCGGCCTCGCTGCCGGTGGCATAGGGACGGGCGGCGTCGGTGATGAAGGGTCCGGTCAGCGCCATAGCGGCGATGTCCCGCTCGATGATGCGGCCATTGGGGCCGGTGCCCTTGGCGTAACGGATGTCGATGCCCTTTTCCTCGGCCATTCTGCGGGCCCGGGGAGAAATGCGGATGGCTTCGCCATGGTTGACCATGGTGGGAGCCGCGGCAGCCGCGGCAGGGGCGGCCGCAGGAGCGGCAGCAGCCGCAGGGGCAGCCTCAGCAGCGGGAGCGGCCTTGCCGCCCAGGGAGAAGGGCTCGCCGGGCTTGCCCACCACGCAGACGATCTCCTTGACGGCGATCTCGTCGCCCTCCTCGCCGATGCACTTGAGGACGGTGCCGTCCTGCTCGCTCTCCACGTCGAAGGTGGCCTTGCCGGTCTCGATGGCAAACAGATAGTCGCCGGTCTTGACGGTGTCGCCTTCCTTGACGTACCACTTGCTCAGGATGGCGCTGTCCTCAGACAGGCCCTTCTGGGGCATGCGGACGAACAGCACGTTGCCGGAGGGCGCAGTCTCGGCGGCAGGAGCCGCAGGGGCAGCAGCAGGAGCGGGAGCCGCCGCAGGGGCGGCAGCGGCGGGGGCATCGTCCGTCTGGAAGCTCTCGCCGGGCTGACCCACCACGCACACCAGCGCCTTCACGGGGACCTCATCCCCCTCCTCACCGATGCACTTGAGGACGGTGCCGTCCTCCTCGCTCTCCACGTCGAAGGTGGCCTTGCCGGTCTCGATGGCGAACACAAAGTCGCCCTTTTTCACGGTATCGCCTTCCTTGACATACCATTTGCTCAGGATGGCGCTGTCCTCGGACAGGCCCTTCTGAGGCATACGAATCAATGAAGCCATAGTAGCGCGTTCCTCCTTTTACGCCTTGAAATCGTCCTCGATCTCCTGATAGGCGGCGGTGAAGTTGTTGAAGAAGCCCACGAACGGGGGATAAGAGAACAGGTCCTCCCAGGTCAGCAGACCCTCCTCGGGATCGGAGTAAGCCTGGTTGAACACCTTGCTCTGCTTCAGGACCTCCATGTACTTCTCCTCGGTGGGCTGGTCAATGATGGAAGCCAGCGGAGTGGGGTTGGCGTCGAATTCCTCCACCTTGCCGGTGACGGTGGTGATCAGGAAGGGCGCGCCGTCCACAGGAGCCATGGAATTCTGGATGTGCCAGGGGCCGCGGACAGCGGCGGACATAATGGACAGGTTCTTATAGCCGCGCTGGGCCAGCATGCGATAGGACTTGCGCATAACGGCCTCGGAGCCGTGGCGGGCGATGACCTTGGCGTCTGCCACGCCCTTGGACTCCAGCTCGGCGGCGATCTTGTCGTCCAGCTGGCCGGCCATCAGCACCAGATACTCCTGGTCGCGGCCCTTGCTCAGCAGCTCGGCGAAGGCCATGTGCTGGGTGATGGAGAAGTTCAGGGTCATGCACAGGCGATAGCCCTCCTCCAGCAGCACCTTCACGGCGGGCAGGGATGCCTCAACGGCAGGCAGCTTGTACACCACGTTGGGCTTGTCCATGTTCAGCTCCTTGGCCATGGCCCGGTTCCAGAAGTGGACCTGGTCGATCATGGCCTGGGTGTTGCGGATCTCGCGGGGGTCGACCTGCAGGCACACAAAGCCGTACTGGCCGTTGGTGGCCTCATAAATGGGAGCCAGGGCCCGGGCGCTGATGGCGCAGACCTTGGTGAACATCTGGGATGCCATGTCGGCGGTGGAGGCGCCGGGATTCTCGCGCTTGATCTGCTCCACCAGGGAAGCGTACTTCTCGGGGAAGTCCTTCTTATAGCCCTGGATCTTGCAGGGGTTGCTGGTGCACCAGCGGGCGCCGCGGCGCAGGGAGTGATCCAGGCCGGAGGCGTAGTCATGGCCCCAGACGGTATTCAGCTTGCCCTGGCGGTACAGGTCGCCCATCTTGCGCATGGAGCTGTTGGCGATGGATTCGATCTCCTGGCGGGCAGCCTTGACGGCCTCGCCGCAGCCAAAGCCCTCGGCAAAGGCCAGCAGGTCCTCGGAGGCGGCCACGCGGGTGTCGTCGTCCACCAGCTTTGTCAGGGTCCAATCGGCCAAGGCAGAGCGCAGATCAATGGCGATCTCCACGGCGGTCTGCACATAGGCGTCCTTATTCTGAAGATCATCGGCAACCAGGGCCTTCAGTTCTTCCTTCAGAGAGAAGATGCTGTCATGGAAGCTGCTGACAGAGTCAGGGAACAGGATCGGACGGCGCTTCAGGGTTGCATACTCACTCATGATGAATTCTCCTTTTCAAATATGGTTCTATATTGAATAAAGGTATGACTGGTTCGATCCGGCCGGGCCGGAGCACAGGCGCGTTCATTTTGTTAAGAAATAAACATTTTCACATCGTTATAAAACATTTTCAAACGCCTTGGAACACTCTTTTATCATAATTTGATTTTAGCAATGAAGTGTCTCAGAGTCAACATGGAGTATTCGCTAAAAAAATGAAAATGCTTTTGTTAAATGTGCATAATAAATTTGTAAATAACATGTTCGGACATTTTTCAGACGCAAAATAACATGAAATTTGCTTCATTCGAACAAAGCGGCGTATCCTGGCAGAACTCGCCGGAACGGAACCGCCGGGCAGATTTGGGAGCCGACCCCTGGATGCCCGGTGTTTTGCCGAAAAAAGTATGCAATTTTCATATAGGCGAACAATCAAACGGTTTCTTGCCTTTTTTTCTTGACAAAATAACGTCAATGGAATAAAATAACAAATGAACATTTTGCCCTGTTTCTCGGGTCTTGTCCGAACGGGCATCTGTTGGGATAGAAAGAATGTCCGCGAGGTCCGGCGCAGCAGCCGTTTCTCCGGAGGCAGGAGTGCAACAATCATGAAAAACGAACGACGAAGCCAGATCAAGGCTTATATTTCCGAACACAAGAGCGCCCGCATTGAGGATCTGGCCAAGCAGAATCCCGATGTGTCCCTGATGACTCTGCGCCGCGACCTGGCTGCGCTGGAGGAGGAGGGATTCCTGGTCCGCGTCCGCGGCGGCGCCTACATCAACAGCACCCCCCCTGCCACCCAGGCAGAGGACCTTTACAGCCGGCGCGAGATCTCCAACGTAGAGGCCAAGACCATCATCTGCGAGAAGGCTCTGCCCTTTCTGGAGGAAAAGCGCTCCATCTTCTTCGATGCGGGCACCACGCTGATGACCCTGGTGCGCAGGATCCCCGATCAGGATCTGGTGGTGTTCACCTCCGCTCCCAACATCGCCATGGAGATCGTCATGCGCACCACCATGCCCCAGGTGTCTCTGCTGGGCGGCAGCCTGTCCCGCAATACCATCTCCTGTTCCGGGCATCTGACCCTGGAATACCTGCGCTCCATCAATATCGACGTGGCGTTCATGGCCACCTCCGGCTATTCGGTGGAAAATGGCTTTTCGTCCGGCAACCCCTATGAGGCCAGCATCAAAACCGAGATCGTCCGCAAGGCGCACAAGGTCATCATGCTGATGAGCAGCGACAAGGTGGGCCGCAATCTGCCCTATACCTTCGCCCGCATGGAGGATATCGACGTGCTGATCTGCGAACAGGAACCGGAGCCCGACGTGATGGCCGCCGCCCGCCAGGGTGGTGTCACCGTGCTGTAAGCGCACATATGCAATCAAATCAAGCAGCCGCCCCTGTGCCGGGGCGGCTGCTTTTCTGTGCCTTTATCACAAAAACAGATCAAATATTCTGGTATATATAACAGTATTTTGAGCTATTTATTGTTTCTTCTTGCAAAGAAGATGCAATGATGTTATTTTTGTGTTAGAAAAGGCGGCCAGACCCCGCCACCGGCATTTTTTATGGAAAAGGAGAGCACACATCATGAAAACCTATGAAAGCCCGCTGCAGGAGGCGGCGGAGCGCTTCCCCCAGACGCTGCTTTGGAACGACTCCTGCGGCGTGGCGGATCTGAATCTGGCCCTGCGTCACGGCGCCACCGGCGCCACCTCCAACCCCGTCATCGTGGGCAACGTTCTGCGCAAGGAGATGGCCGATTGGAAGGATCGGCTCAATGCCCTGATCCATGTGGAAATGCCCGACGCCACGGATGAGGAGATCTGCTGGGCCCTGTCCAAGGAGGCCGCCCTGAAGGGCTCCAACATGCTGCTGCCCATGTTCCGGGAGAGCGGCGGCGTCAAGGGCTGGCAGGCCATGCAGGTAAACCCCCGCTTCTACCGCAGCACGGAAAAGACCGTGGCCCACGCCGCCGAGCTGTCCGCGCTGAATGAGAACATTCTCATCAAGATGCCCGTGTCCACCGCCGACATTCCCGCTCTGGAGGAGTGCGCCTATCGGGGCATCTCCGTCAACGGTACCGTCTGCTTCGGCATCCCCCAGGCCGTGGCCGTGGCCGAGGCCGTGGAGCGCGGCCTGAAGCGCCGGGAGGCCGAGGGCAAGCCCATTGACAACGTGCATTGCAGCTGCACCATCATGACCGGCCGCCTGGACGACTATATGAAGGCCCTGGTGGCTGAGCGGGAGGTGCCCATCACCCAGGAATATCTGGATTGCTGCGGCGAGGCCCTGTTCAAGAAGGTCTACAAGCTGTACAAGCAGCGGGGCTATCGCCTGAAGCTGCTGGTGGCCAACAACAACAGCCACTTCCTGTGGAGCCGTTTCCTGGGCGGCGATATTCTGATGACCATCAACCCCCTGTGGTGGCGGCGGATGAACGGCGCCAGGCTACCCATCCACGAAACCATCAACGAAGAGGTCCCCCAGTACATCGTGGACGAGCTGCTGGACAAGCTGCCGGAGTATCGGGCCGTTTACTTTGAGGACGGCCTGCAGGTCTCCGAGTTCAACCAGTACGGCGCCTTCAAGCGCACCATGAATGAGTTCTTCACCGGCTATGCCTCCTTCCTGGAGTATCTGCGCGGCTTTATGCTGCCCTGAGCACGCCGGCCATCCGAATAAGCAAAAAGCGCCGCGAAGCAAATGCTTCGCGGCGCTTCAGCTTGTCAAAAAAAGAGCCAAGTCTTTCCCGGGTGCTGCACGCCGGGAGTGAGTGTCAGACCTGGGTGATGGTGCGCTTTCTTTCCTCGTCTGCTTTCTTCGCCGCCCTAAATTCCTCTACGGCAGAAGCCTGAGTTCTGGCCCGGGCAATCACACCGGGCAGGCGGTCCCTGGGGATGACCATGACCTGGCCATTGGCATCGTAGCGGGGCTGCATATTGCCAAAATAAACAACGCCCGTTTCAGTGTCCAGCAATAATATATCATCCCATCTTAAGGTTTGGTCATATTGATAAAAACGTGTTTCGATAAAAGATTGCTTTACAGAATCTATTTGAATCAGTTCCATTGTGTTTTCTCCTTAAAGTCGTTTCAGGCTGTCCTCACGCCGCTTCTGTTCCCGCTCCTTGGCAAGCTGGCGGGGGCTTATAGCGCCATATCCGACTATACCGCCCCCGTGCTCACGAATAGGCCGGTATTCGCCGCCAAAGTGTTTTGCGATTTCAGAAGCCAGAGTCATTGCCGTTCCTTGCTTGACGACATATCCATGAGCGCCAAAATCGTATTGGAATTGGTCTCCGCGTAAAGATGAAAAAGAAACATATCCTCCATATGAACCGTCTGATGATTTTACTATGCTGGAGGGATAAACGTCGGCCCCGTCAAAGTCAGGGGCCGTTCGCTCAATGGTGGCGATGACATCATCCACGAGTTCCCGCTGCGCGGCGTTTTTGGGACGCCTGCTGGCTTCCTCACGCTTTTTTCTTGTTACCCTGAGGACCACAAAGAGCCCTACCCAGAAAAGAATACCCGGCAGGGCCTGTATGTATTCATTCACAAAACATCCCCCTTTTCTCTCAGAATCGCGTGAAATAGACTGCTCGCAGTATATCATATCAATTCGATATATGTCAATATCCGTATATATGAATTATAGCAGATATCAGAATCCGTACATAGTTTTTATACTGTTTGGTACGAAAGGGGTGTCTGCCAATGATAAGCTACGAACCGCTGTTCCGGACCATGAAGGAAAAGGGCGTGACCTCGTACCGGCTGGGGAAGCTGGGCTTCCCGCTGTCCAACTTCTACGCCATGAAGCACGGCGACAACGTATCGACCCACACCATCAACCAGCTCTGCCGCCTGCTGCAATGCCGCGTGGAGGACGTGATGGAGTATATAGACGAGGAATAAGCGAAAAACCCGGGACGGCCAGGCCGTTCCGGGTTTTTCGTTGGGGAAATGCATTTACAGGACGATCACGGGGGCGGAGACGGTGAGGCGGCCGTTTTGCACCGTGACGGCCTCGCCGGTCAGGGCGTTTTCATAGCTGCCGTCGGCCAGGGGGACGGACACGGTACCCGGACGGCCCGCCAGGGGGAACACGCCCACGGCCAGGTGCTGCCCATCCTGATAGAAGGCCACGGCTATGCCCTGGGCGTCGTCGGCGTCCACATGGAACACCGCGTCCGTGGGCAGGCGCTTTTTGATGTCGTACAGCCGCCGCAGCAGGGGCGACAGGTCCTCCCCGGCGGTCCAGTCGATGGGCTCCCGCTCAAACAGCGAGGGCGTGTGAGCGGCGGAGACCTCCTGCCCGGCGTAGAGCAGCGTGGTGCCCTTCTGGAAGTAGCACAGGGCCGTCCAGGCCAGCAGGCTGTCCCGGTTGGGGAAGCGGTCCGCCGCACGGCGCTGGTCATGGTTTTCCAGGCAGCTGAGCTTGTTGTACCAGGTGGGGAAGCTGAGCTCCTGGAAATTCAGGGCGGAGAAATACCGGCTCAGGGGCAGAGCACCGCCGGTGGCTCCCTCATACAGGGGCCAGATATCGTAAGGGTACAGCACGTCGAAGGCATCGTACAGCTCGTTATCCGTGGCGGCATAGAACCCCTGGCGGCGGAAGGCCAGAATGTGGTCCAGATGAACGCTCTCGCCCAGCCAGATAGCCCCGGGACGTACCCGCTCCACCGCCTGGCGGGCCTTCTTCCAGAAGGCCACGGGGACAGTGCTGGCTACATCGCAGCGGAACCCGTCCACGTACTGGGCCCAGTAGCACAGGGACTCGATCTGATAGTCCCACAGTTCGGGGACGTCATAGTCCAGGTCCACCACGTCGGTCCAGTCGCCCACCTTGTTGCCGCGCTTGCCGTCGGGCCTGCGGTAGAAATACTCCGGGTGCCGGTGGACCAGGGTGGAGTCCGGGGACGTATGATTGTATACCACATCGATGATGCACTTCATGCCGTTGTCGTGAATGGCGTCCACCAGGTGCAGGAAATCCTCCAGGGTGCCGTATTCCGGGTTCACGGTGCGATAGTCCCGGTTGGCGTAGGGGCAGCCCATGGAGCCCTTGCGGTTCTCCTGGCCAATGGGGTGGATGGGCATCAGCCACAGAATGTCCGTGCCCAGGGCGCGGATCCGGGGCAGGTCCGGCTCCACGGCCCGGAAGGTGCCCTGGGGGGTGTGGCTGCGGACGTAGAGCTCATAGATGACGCTGCGCCGCAGATCGGGGTTGGTTTGGATGGACATGTCAAAGACCTCCCATACAAAATTATTTCAGCGTGCTGCTGTTGTTCAGCACGGAGGTGCTGTAGAGAAACCATACGTCCTGGCGGTCAAAGGTCAGGAAATTTCCCAGTTGGGACGGGGAGAGATAGCGGATATCCACCAGGGTCACCCGGCTGTAGCCCTCCAGCAGCAGAGGGGCCAGGCTGGACCCGAAGGAGTCCCGGAAGATCACCAGCTCCCGATCCGTCCGGGCGTTGGGACTCTCCACCGTCAGCAGGGACACGGACCCGGACAGAAACAGCTCATAGGGGTCGCTGCCTGCGGCCTTATCCAGGTCGTATACAGGGCCGGTTTTGCCGGTCTCGTAATTGGTGACCCGGCAGGCGTCGATGGTGTCGTTGGTGAGATAGCTCAGGCTCTCGCCTGCCAGAGGCAGGGCCGCATAGCCGGAGTACACCCCGTAGAAGGGGCGCTCCAGCGTTACCTCCCGATAGGAGGCGCCGGCGTCCGTCCCCATGGCGGCGGCGATACGCCGGGCCACCGGCTCCAGCCGCTCCTGCCGCCAGTGGGCGTCGGTGCGGTAGTAGTCCTCGATGGTCAGCAGGTCAAACAGGTCGATATACGTCATATACGGCGTGCTCTCCCGCAGCCGGGACACCAGGGCGTCATAGTCCATGGAGGGCCGTCCCGAGGACGGGGCCATGAAATATCCCTTGTCCGGGATCACCGACAGATAGACCTTGGTGTCGGTGCCGGAGAGGTATGTGTCGTACACATACCGGAACCGGTCCGCCGCTCGTTCCACGGAGGCGGTATTCAGGGGGAAATCCAGCTTGGCGGCGTAGCCCTGAGACAGGTACACGCCGTTTACGTCCCGCTGCCCCATCACGTCATAGGACACCAGAGAGCGCAGGGTCCGCAGCTGCTCCCGCAGAGGGAACTGGTCGGCGGCGAAATCGTCCAGAGCGTCGGAGAACTTGCCGGACAGAAAGCCCGCCGCGGTGAACGCCGGCCGCTGGGCCAGGGGGCGGCGCTCCGCCTGGGACACGGCATCCGGCGTCCGTAGAACGGACCACAGGCCAAAGCCCGCCAGAAACGCCGCCAGCAGGCACACGGTGATGATTTGCTTGGTCTTCATGTGCACCTCCTCAGAACCGGAAATACAGGAAGGGGTTGGCAGAGCCGCTGACCAGGAACGCCGTGCACACGGCCAGCAGGGCCAGCAGCGCTATGGGCTCCAGAGCGTCCAGCACACGGCCTGCCCGTCCGGCGGCCATGCGGCGGCACAGGACGGCAGGCAGCGGCGTGGACCCCACGGCAGCTGCCAGCAGCACCGGGGCGTAGCTGTGCAGGTAGTACAGGGTGCCGCCGTCCCACAGGGGCAGCCCCCCCAGGCCCAGCATGGCCCCGGCGGCGCCTATGGCGGCGGACAGGGAGGATGCGTCGAACAGCACAAAGCTGAACAACGCCGCCGTCAGCACATAAACGTGCCGCAGCACCGGCAGCTGCCGGAGCAGCCGACCCAGAAACAGCTTTTCCAGCAGCAGAAATACGGCGAAATACAGGCCCCACAGCACAAAGGTCCAGGCGGCCCCGTGCCACAGACCCGTCAGGCCCCATACCACCAGCAGGTTCAGCACCCAGCGTCCCAGCCGCACCCGGCTGCCGCCCAGGGGGATATACACATAGTCCCGGAACCAGGACCCCAGACTGATGTGCCACCGTCGCCAGAACTCCGTGAGACTCCCGGAGATAAAGGGATAGTTGAAGTTCTCGGCGAAGCGGAAGCCCATGATCCGACCCAGGCCGATGGCCATGTCGCTGTAGCCGGAGAAGTCGAAGTAAACGTGCATCATATACGCCCCGGCGTACATCCACGTCAGCAGCACCGTTTTCTGCCCGCTCTGCTGATACACCGTCACCAGCTCATACAGGACGTTGGCCAGCAGCACCTTTTTGCCCAGGCCCAGCACGAACCGCCGGGCGCCCAGGGCTGCATCCTGCACCGTGTGGGTGCGGCTTTGCAGCTGGGGAGCCACATCAGTATAGCGGACGATGGGCCCGGCCACCAGCTGGGGGAACATGGCGATATACGCCGCCAGGTCAATGAGGCTCCGCTGGGCCGGGGCGTCCCCCCGGTACACGTCGATGACATAGCTGAGGATCTGAAAGGTATAGAAGCTGATGCCGATGGGCAGGGTGATCCGCAGCAGGGGCACCGACAGGCCGGTGACGGCGTTGAAGCCGGAGATCAGAAAGTCGGCGTATTTGCAGTAGCCCAGAAGCCCCAGGCTCAGCACGGCGGACAGGGTCAGCAGCAGCCGCCTGCGGGCGGGATACCGCTCCATGAGCCGGGCGGCGGCATAGCCCTGTAAAATGGCGGTGGCCATGAACAGCACGAACCGGGGCTCGCCCCAGGCGTAGAACACCAGGCTGCTCAGCAGCAGAGCGGCGTTTTTCAGCCGCCTTGGGGCCAGAAAATAAAGCCCCAGGGCGCAGGGAAGAAAATAGAAGAGAAACGGCAGACTGGAAAACAGCATGACCGCGGTGGGTTACTGGATGGGCTCGTCGCAGGCGGTCTGGACGCCGGTGTAGGTGGCGGTCATGGTGTTGACAAAGTCGTCCACCAGGTCGTCGGCGCCGAACAGGGCCACCACATACTCGCCATAGGTGAGGACCACCAGCTTGTCAGGGAAGCCGCACATCCACTGGGTGTTCTGAACATTCTGGCGCAGAGCGTCGGTCACGACAGAGACGTCGGCGCTGTTTTTCACATGGAACACGCCGCAGGTAAAGCTGTTGGCGTTCATCATGTGGGTCAGCGACGCGGCGTCGTCAATAAGATCGGCCTTGTCGGCGGGAAAGTGCAGCATATAGTCCAGATTGTCGGCATCGTCCACCGGGAAAGTGCCGGGGGCATCGTCCACGGGCTTATCCAGGCTGCCGCCCACCACGGGGAACTTCTCGCTTTCGGGATAGGCATTCCACACGGCGGTCAGCAGGTCCACGGCGCTGACGGGGGAGCCGCCGTTGACGTCGCCGCCCTTCTGGGAGGAGCAGGCCGCCAGGGACAGGACCATCACCAGGGCCAGCAGCATAGTGAGAAACTTTTTCATGGGTAAATACTCCTTTGATATCGTTTTCAAAAGCCATCCGTGCATTTTTGGAGGACTATTGGCAATGCATCATATCATATTCCCGGAAAAAGGTCAAGCCGGATAAGGGGGAATTTGCCCCTCCCGGAGATTTTCCGCCCCGAAGCCGGACTGCCCGAGAGATACATCCGCCTGCCGAGAGCGGACAGTGATGGATAAATATTTCACATTCCCGCAAAAAAGTGGGAAAAAACCCTTGCAATTGCCGGGAAAATGTGGTACAGTCCACTTCGACAATTGAATAGGGACAGCCGCGCTTGTCCGCGCCGCTGTCCGACACCATTATTTCTGGCTTGCCGCCAAGGTCGCGGCAAGGAAAAAGGAGAAAGCTATGAAGAAGAAACTATTGGCTCTTTTCCTGGCGCTGGTAATGGTCGGCGCCGTACTCCCGGGATGCGGAGACGGCAGCAAGGACCCCGGCGGACAAGGAAATAACGGCGAGACGGGCGAACCGGTCAAGGGTGGCGAGATCACCGTTGGCATCGCCCAGGACCTGGACGACAGTCTTGACCCCCACCAGACGGTGGCCGCAGGAACCAGAGAGGTCTTGTTCAACATCTTCGAGGGATTGGTGAAGCCCAATTCCGACGGCGAAATGATCCCCGCTGTGGCGGAGAAATACACGCTGTCCGAGGATGGAACCACCTATACCTTCACGCTTCGTGAGGGAGTGAAGTTCCACAACGGCCAGACAGTGACCGCAGAGGATGTTGTATATTCCATCAATCGCTGCGCCGCTGTGCCGGAGGGTCAGGAGAAGCCTCTGGTAGCGGCGTTTTCTGCTGTCAAGAGTGTCGAGGCCCTGGACGAAAAGACCGTCACCGTTACCATCGCACAGCGGGACCTGGAGTTCATCAGCTATATGACGGCGGCCATCATTCCCGCCGGCTATGCCGACCAGGCCACCGCCCCTGTGGGCACCGGCCCGTTCAGGTTCGTGTCCCGCACCCCCCAGGAGAACTTCATCATGGAGCGCTTTGAGGATTACTGGGGCGCCCCCGCGTGGCTGGACAAGGTCACCTATAAGATCTGCGAGAACGCCGACGCCCTGGTGATGAACCTCAACGGCGGGTCCATCGACCTGTGCGCCCACCTGACCTCTGCCCAGGCGGCCCAGCTCAACAGCAATTTCAAGGTGCTGGAGGGCACCATGAACCTGGTGCAGGCCATCTATCTGAACAACCAGGCCAAGCCCTTTGACAACCAGCTGGTGCGCCAGGCCCTGTGCTATGCCATCGACCGGCAGGGCATCATGGATATGGTGGCCGACGGCCACGGCACCGCCGTGGGCAGCAGCATCTATCCCGCGTTTACCAAGTATTTCCTGCCGGAGCTGGTGGATAAGTATCCCCACAGCGTGGAAAAGGCCAAGGAGCTCCTGGCCCAGGCCGGTTATCCCAACGGGTTCGACATGACCATCTCCGTGCCCAATAACTATCAGCCCCACATGGACACCGCCGAGGTGGTGGCCGAGCAGCTGCGGGAGGCGGGCATCAGGGTGACCATTCAGCCTGTGGAGTGGAGCACCTGGCTGGATACCATTTATAATGGCCGCCAGTTCCAGGCCACCGTGGTGGGCGTGGACGCAGCCAACATGACCGCTCGGGCCATGCTGGAGCGCTTCACCTCCGACTATGCCAAGAACTTCATCAACTACAGCAACCCCGCCTATGACGCCCTGTTCCAGCAGGCCATCAACGCCACGGACGAGGCCGCCCAGACGGATCTGTACAAGCAGATGGAGACCATGCTTGCGGACACTGCCGCCAATGTGTATATCCAGGACCTCAGCGACCTGGTGGCTATGCGCCAGGACCTGGGCGGCCTGAAGTTCTATCCCATTTATGTGCTGGACCTGTCCACCGTGTACCTGACCCAGCAGTAACGTTATACTGAATTGAAAGAGGCGATGACCATGAAATATGCGGCCAAGAAGATCGGACTGATGCTGCTGACCATGGTCATCGTCTCTTTTCTGGCTTTTCTGGCGTTTCAGGTGATCCCCGGGGACCCGGCGGTGAAGCTGCTGGGCACCGAGGCCACGCCGGAGCGCATCGCCGCCCTGCGGGCGGAAATGGGACTGGACCGTCCGTTCCTGGAGCGGTACGTTCAGTGGGTGCTGGGGGCCCTGCACGGGGACTTCGGCACGTCGTACAGCTATAAAATGCCGGTATCCGGCATGCTGGCCGGAAAGCTGCCGGTGACGGGGCTTCTGACGGGGATGTCCTTTGTGCTGATCCTGGTCTTTTCCATCCCCCTGGGCATTTTCACCGCCCGCCACGCCGGGGGACGGATGGACAAGGCCCTGACCAGCGTGAACCAGGTGCTCATGGCCATCCCGGCCTTTGTGACGGGCATCCTGCTGACGTATGTGTTTGGTCTGGTGCTGCGGTTGTTCGTTCCGGGAAACTACGTTTCTCCCGGCGACAACTTCGGTGCCAGCCTGTGGTATTTTCTGTTCCCGGCCGTGTCCATCGCCCTGCCCAGGGTGGCCATGACCGTGAAGATGCTGCGCTCATCCATTCTGTCGGAGATGGAAAAGGACTATGTCCGCACGTCTCACAGCCGGGGCAACAGCGACCGGGCTACCCTGTACCGCCATGTGCTGCGCAACGCCATGGGGTCGGTGGTGTCATTTCTGGCCATGACCGTGGCGGATATTGTGGCGGGCTCTGTGGTTATCGAGCAGGTGTTTTCCCTGCCGGGCCTGGGCCGCATGCTGCTGACGTCCATCGCCAACCGGGACTATCCCGTGGTGCAGGCGGTGGTGGTGATCGTGGCGTTCTGGGTGGTGCTGGTGAACCTGCTGGCGGACCTGATCAACCAGCGGCTGGACCCGAGACTGCGGCTGCAATAGAGGGGAGGGACCTACCTTGCTGCTGAACGAAAAAAAGAATCACTATCTGCGGACGGGGCTGATCCTCACCGGATTGATGACGGCCCTGGCCCTGGTGGGCTGCGTGTGGACCCCCTATTCCCCCACGGCCATGTCCGGCAGCGAGAAATTCCTGGCCCCGTGCCTGCGGCACCTGTTCGGCACGGACAACTTCGGCCGGGACATTTTCAGCCGGGTGCTGGCCGGGGCGGGCACCACCTTCTTCATCAGCGCCGCCACCGTGTGCATCGGCGCGGCGGTGGGAACGCTGGTGGGGGCCTTCACCGGATATTTCGGCGGCTGGCTGGACGAGGCGCTGATGCGCATCAACGACGCGGTGACGGCGTTTCCCAGCATCCTGCTGGCTCTGGTGTTCATCTCCCTGCTGGGCTTCGGCAAGTACAACGTCATTCTGGCGCTGGGCGTTGCCTTTGTGCCCAGCTATGCCCGGGTCATCCGCAGCGAGTTTGCCCGGCACCGGGAGATGAATTATGTGAAAAGCGCCCGGCTCATGGGAGCGGGGCACCTGCGCATTATGTTTCTGCATATTCTGCCCAATACCCGGCAGGTGCTTCTGCCTACCCTGGTCATTGGGTTTAACAACGCCGTGCTGGCGGAGGCCAGCATGAGCTATCTGGGCATCGGCGTGAAGCCCCCGGACGTGTCCCTGGGGTATATGCTGTCCGAGTCCCAGAGCTATATGGCCAGGGCCCCCTGGTATATGCTGACGGTGGGCGGCGTGATCGTGCTGCTGATTTTAGGCGTCAGCCTGCTGGGCGAGGGCCTGCAGCAAAAGGAATGGGGGAGGTGACGGTATGCTGGAAATTCGCGATCTGCATGTGCAGTTCCACGGGTCGGACCACGAGGCGGTGCGGGGCATCGACCTGACGGTGGGCGACGGCGAGATCGTGGGGCTGGTGGGCGAGTCCGGCAGCGGCAAAACCGTTACCGCCATGATGATCTCCGGCCTGCTGCGGCCGGAGCAGGCGTCGTTCCGGGGGCAGATCCTGCTGGACGGGCGGGACCTGCTGACCAGCAGCGGCGACACCCTGCGCAGCATCCAGGGCCGGGACATCTGCGTGGTGTTCCAGGAGCCCATGAGCGCCATGGACCCCACCATGCGCATCGGGCCCCAGGTGGAGGAGTGCCTGCGGGTACACACGGACCTGCCGCCAAAAAAACGGCGGGAGCTGGCCCTGCAGGCCCTGCGGGACGTGGACCTGCCGGATGCGGAGGACGTGTACCGCCGGTATCCCCACGAGCTGTCCGGCGGCATGCTCCAGCGGGTGATGATCGCGGCGGCCATTCTGCCCCAGCCCCGGCTGCTGCTGGCGGACGAGCCTACCACGGCTCTGGACGTGACCATCCAGGCCCAGATCCTGGAGCTGCTGCGCCGCCTGAACCGGGAGCGGGGCATGTCCATTCTGTTTATCTCCCACAACCTGGCTGTGGTGCGGAAGCTGTGCACCCGGGTGGCGGTGATGGAGAAGGGGCACATCGTGGAGTCCGGCCCGGTGGACCAGATATTCTTCCACCCCCAGGCCCCCTATACCCAGCGGCTCATTGCCGCCATCCCCACAAGGAGGAAGCTATGAGCGATGATCTGGTTTTACAGGTCCGTGACCTGAACGTGTGGTACCGGCCCTCCGGCACCGTGGGCCGCAGAAAGCGGCAGCAGGTGCTGCACGATGTGAGCTTTGAGCTGCACCGGGGCGAAATCCTAGGTTTGGTGGGGGAATCCGGCAGCGGCAAGACCACCCTGGCCCGGACAATTCTGGGCTTTGTGCCGGACTATACCGGCACCATCACCCACTACACCAAGCGCCCGCAGATGGTATTTCAGGACCCGGCCAGCAGCCTGAACCCCAGCCGCACCGTGGGCTGGATCCTGGCGGAGCCTCTGCGCATTTACGGGAAGTACGGCAAGGAGGAGATCGCCCGCCGGGTGGAGCGCACCATGGAGCTGGTGGGCCTGGACCCGGAGTGCCGGGACCGGCTGCCCCATCAGCTGTCCGGCGGACAGCGGCAGCGGGTGTGCATCGGGGCAGCCCTGATCGTGCACCCCCAGCTCATCGTGGCCGATGAGGCCGTGTCGGCCCTGGATGTGACCATCCAAGCGCAGATTTTGCAGCTCATCGCCCGGCTGCGCCGGGAGCTGGGCATATCGTATCTGTTTATCTCCCACGATCTGAATGTGGTCTACGAGATCTGCGACCGGTGTCTGGTGATGCACCATGGCCGCATCGTGGAGCAGGGGCCAGTGGAGGACATATTTGACCATCCGAAGGAGGAATATACCCGCCAGCTGCTGGCAGCGGCGGAGTGAGCGACCTATGACCGAGGAACTGAGGCAGAAATTGCTGCATTCGGCGGAGGGCCCCGGGGCGGAGCCCTTCAGCCAGTATAATCATATGAAGGTCACCGCCGTGGACGACGGCACCGCCACCGTGGAGCTGGAGCTGCACCCGGACAGCCTGAACTGCTGGGGCACCCCCCACGGCGGCGTGCTGTTCACCATGGCTGACGTGGCGGCGGGGATGGCCCTGCTGACCCGGCGGCAGGAGGTGACGTTTACGGTGTCCTCCAGCATCGAGTACCTGTCCGCCGCGGCGGGAACGGGAAAGCTCACCGCCGTAGGCACCGTGGAGAAAACGGGCGGCCACATGGGCTTCAGCCGCACGGACATCCGGGACGAGAGCGGCAGGCTCATTGCTGCCCTGCGGACGGTGATGTATCTGACCGGGCGGCCCCTGGAGGTATGAGGGCCTTTTTCAGGCGGCACCGGGGCCTGCACATCTGGTTTCTGGCGGTGTGCGGGGTGCTGGGTCTGTATTTTGCCCTGCGGACTGTGCCGGGGCTGATGAACTGGGTCAGCCGCCAGGTGGTGATGCCTCTGGAGCGGGCGGTGGCGTCGGTGTGCTACCGGGCGTCCTTCTCCGTGGCGGAGCTGCTGTACGCCATAGCGGCGGGAGTGGTCCTGCTGTGGATGGGGGCCACCGTCCGGCGGCTGATCACGGATCAGGGCCGCCGGGGCCGGGTGCTGTATCGCTTTGTGCTGACGGCGGTGTGCGCGGTGCTGACGGTGTACGCCGGGTTCAGCCTGCTGTGGGGCGTCAACTACTATGCGGAGTCCTTCCAGCAGCAGTCCGGCGTGTATGCCCGGGAGTCCACCCCGGAGGAGCTGGCTCAGGTGACGGAATACTTCGCCCGGCAGCTGGCGGACTGCGCCGGTCAGGTGCGGCGGGACGAAAACGGCCTGTTTGCCGAGAGCCGGGACGACATCTTTGCCGACAGCGTGCGGGTGTTCGACGGCGTGTACGACGCGTTTCCCTGCCTGCGGATGGAGGACCGGGTGCCCAAGGGGGTGCGGTTTTCCACGGCCCTCAGCGCCATGGACTTTACGGGGTTCTATTTTCCCTTTACCGGCGAGGCCAACCTGAACATCGACAGCCCCGCCTGCTATCTGCCCAGCACCATTGCCCATGAGATGGCCCATCAGCGGGGCATCGCCTCGGAGCAGGAGTGCAACTTCATTGCCATCGCCGCCTCCACCACGGCGGACAGCGCCGCTTATCGCTACTCCGGCTGGCTCATGGGCTTTACCTATCTCTCCAACGCCCTGTACCGGGCGGATCCGGAGGCGTGGCAGTCCGTGCGGGTGCTGCTGCCCGACACGGTGGTGGCGGACCTGCGGGATAACTCCGCCTATTGGACGGCCTTTGAGGGGCCCGTCAACGACGCAGCCCAGAAGGTGTACGATTCCTTCCTGAAAAGCAGCGGCGACCCCCGGGGCACCCAGAGCTACGGCACCGTAGTGGATATGCTGATGGCGTACTACGGGTAAACGGTACAAAAGGATATAAAAAGAGCCTCCCCACCCGGGGAGGCTCTTTTACAATGTTACAGGTCCAGGAGCTGCAGCTCCTCCTCGTTGACCTTCCGCAGGTCCCGGCGGCTGAGAATGTCATACATGCAGGGCACCACCAGCAGGGTCATCAGCGTGGCGTACAGCAGACCGCCGATGCACACCAGGGCCACCGGCTGCATCAGGGCCGTGCCCACATCCTTGCCGAAGGCCATGACCACCAGGCCCAGGATCGTGGTCAGGGACGTCATAAGAATGGGCCGCAGGCGGGTGACGCCGGCCTCGATGATGGCCTCCCGGCGGCCCATACCCTCCAGCCGCAGCTGGTTGATGTAATCCACCAGGACAATGCCGTTGTTGACGATGACGCCCACCAGCATCACAAAGCCCACCAGAGACACCACGCTGACCTCGATGCCCGCCAGCAGCAGGGCCAGGAAGCCGCCGGTGAAGGCCAGGGGAATGGTGAACATGACGATCAACGGCGAGCGCAGGGACTGGAACTGGGCCACCATTACCAGGTACACCAGGACGATGCCCAGCAGCAGCATCAGCAGCAGCTGCTCAATGGCGTCCATAATGGCCTCGTTTTCCCCCTGGAAGGAGGCGGTGATGCCCTGGGGCAGGTCTACCTCCGCAATAGCCGCCTGGGCGGCGGTGGTGACCTTGGTGACATTGTAGCCGTCGGCCACGTCGGCGGACACAGTGATGTACCGCCGCTGCTGGTCGCGGTGAATGGTGTTGAGGCTGACGGTCTCCTCCAGTTTGGCAATATCGCCCAGACGGACGGGCTCCGCCGCCTGGACGGCGGAGGTGCTGCCGGAGGACATGCCGGACATGCCACTCATGGAGCCGCTGCCGGAGGACATGCCGGACATACCGCTCATGGAGCCGCTGCCGGAGGCGGCGCTCATCATGCTGCTCATGGCGCTCATGGCGGAGGGGTCGATCTCCAGGTCCATGAGCTTTTCCCGGGTCATGCGGCTTTCCTCCGGGGACTGGATGGACACGCTGACGTCCAGCCCGTCCAGGGTCAGGGACAGGGAGCTGTCGGTGTCCGTCAGGGCGGAGGCAACGGCCATATACACCTGGGCCACGGTGAGACCCTTTTCCATGGCGGCGTTGCGGTCCACGGACAGGTGCAGGGCGGTGGCCGCCTGCTCCAGGCCGTCGGACACGTTTTCCGTGCCGGGGACGGTGGCCAGCTTCGCGGCCAGTGTCTTGGCGGCGGACTGCATCTGCTCCATGTCGCTGCCGTAGACGTTCAGCGCGACGCCGCTGCCGGTAAGATAGGTCATGTAGCTGTCCATGGCACCGGAGGCGGTGACGGTGCAGTCCATACCGGTGCAGGCGGCCTCGATCTGTTGTCCGGCCTTTGCGCCGGAGGCCCCTTCGGTAAGGGTGATATAGGCGGTGACGTCATACGCCCCGCCGCCGGAGGACATCATGCTGGTCATGTCCATGCCGCCGGAGCTGCCGGAGGAGGACATCATCGCGCCTACGGTCTCCACGTTTTCCACCTGGGCAGCCCGGCGCAGCACCTCATCCGCCAGGGATACGGCCTGCTCCCGGGTGCAGCCCTCAGGCATGGAGACGGTGAGATTCACGGTGTTCATGTCGATATTGGGCATGAAGGCAAAGCCGCGGGCCAGGGTGGCTCCGGCGGAGCCCAGCAGTAGCACCAGCGACAGCAGCAGCACCACGGCCCTGTGTCTCAGGGACCAGGACACAGCCTTGCGGTAGGCGGGATAGACCCGGTCCAGCAGACCCGGCTTCTGGGGCTTTTCCTTGCGGAGCATGCCGGAGGCCATGGCGGGCACCAGGGTCAGGGCCACAATGAGGCTGGCCAGCAGGGAATAGGTCATGGTCAGGGCCAGGTCCGTGAACAGCTGTTTGGTGATGCCCTCCACAAACACGATGGGCAGAAATACGCACACGGTGGTCAGGGTGGAGGCGGTGATGGCGCCCAGCACCTGCCGGGCCCCGGATACCGCCGCCTGGATGACGGTGGCTCCCTTGGCGCGCAGACGATAGATGTTCTCAATGACCACCACCGAGTTATCCACCAGCATGCCCACCGCCACGGCCAGGCCGGACAGGGAGATCATATTGATGGTGACGCCGGAGAAGTACATCAGCACCACGGCGAAGATCACGCTGATGGGGATGGAGCACAGGGTGATGACGGTGGGACGCAGGTCCCGCAGGAACAGGTACAGGATCAGCACCGAGAACAGCGCGCCCCAGCCCAGAGACGACAGAATGGAGTTGATAATAAGGTATATGTAGTCCCCCTGGTCCATCAGGGGCACGAAGGAAAGGCCCTCATACTCCGCCTCCAGCTCCCGGAAGCGGCTGTTGATGTTGTCGGACACCTCCGCCGTGGCGTAGGTGGACTGCTTGTTGAAGGAGACGATGACGCCGTCCTTGCCGTTGAGCTTGTCGTAGATCTCCGAGGAGTTGTCGGTGATGGCCACGTCAGCCACGTCCTTCATGCGGATGGGGTCCATGCCGTCCATCCCCAGGTCAAAGAGCACCAGGTCCTCCAGGTCCTGGCGGGTGTCGATGGCGTCGCCCACGGAAACCATATAGTTGACGCCATCCTCCTTCAGATATCCGGCGGGCATGGAGAAGTTCTGGGCCGTCAGCAGGGCGGTGATGGTGGGTAGGCTCAGGCTGGAGGACAGGTCTGCCTGGCTCAGGGCGGTGGAGCGGGATTCCTCCAGGGTCTGGAGGCCCTGGTCGATCTGGCTCAGGGCGCTGTCCAGCTGAATGTTGGCGGAGATGATCTGGGTCACGGCGTCGGTCATGGTCAGGACCCCGGCGGTCACCTGGTCCGCCAGCTTGGCCACGCCCTCGTCGGTTTCCAGGTCCCGCAGCCGCTTTTCCAGCTCCTCCAGCTGCTTCTTCCACTCCTTGGCCCGTTGGACGGCCTCGTCCCACTTGACACCCAGGGCCGCCATGCGCAGATCCAGCGCCGCCAGCTCCGCCTGGATGCGGACGTATTCGGGGTCACTTTCGATTTCGGCGATGGCCGCCTGCTTTTCCTCCTCCGTCATGGAGGGGTCGTGGCGGATGGCCTCGATACGGGCCTGGTAGGGGGCGTTTTCCGCCTCCAGCCGGGCCTTCTCCCGCTGAATGTCCGCCAGCTCCCGGAGGTTGTCCTGGAGCTGGTCCCGGCTGTCCCGCATGGTTTTCAGACTGTCCTGAATGGTGGTAAGGGCCTGGGTCACAGCGTCCCGGACGGCGGATTCCTCGGCGCTGCGGATGGCGGCCTTGGCGCTGTTGACCTGGCCCCGGGCGGAGGACAGCTGCCCTGCCGCGTCGTCCAGCTGCTTCGCAATGGCGTCGGACAGCCGCCGGGACAGATCATCCAGCTTCTTTTGGCTGAGGATCACATGGAGCTGATGCTGGACCGTACCGCTGACGGTGACACTGGCCACGCCGGTGATGCCCTCCAGCTTGGGGGACAGGGTATCCGTGACAAAGTCGGACAGCTCCGTGATGTCCTTGCCGTCGTAGGACAGGGCCGCCACCTGCACCGGCAGCATGGAGGGGTTCATTTTCAGCACATAGGGATCGCCCACGGTGTCGGACCAGGAGCCCTTCAGCTGGTTGATCTTCTGCTGGATATCCACGCTGACGGTGTCCATATTCACGCCGTCTTCAAACTCCAGCACCACCATGGACACGCTGTCCATAGAGCTGGAGGTGACGTTTTTGATGCGGTCCAGGGTGGCCATGGACTGCTCCAGGGGCTTGGTGATATCGGCCTCCACGGTCTCGGGGCTGGCCCCGGGGTCGGTGGTCACCAGGATCACATAAGGGAAATCCATATTGGGCATCAGGTCGGGGGTCATCTTCAGATAGGCCACCACACCCAGCACCACAATGGCCAGCACCGCCACGAACACCGTCAGCGGCTTCTTTACGCTGAATTTGGGCATAATCGTATCGCTCCTTGCGCATTATAAGTCAGTTGTTACACGACTGTAAAAAACATTTTAAAGAATTTTAACATTCTAAAGCGCCGCGCGCAAGAGGGCCGGGCAATTATTAACGAAACCGTTACAAACTCCTGATTTTTCCTTAGCCTAACGAAAGAAAAAAGGCAAAAATGCCCCGGAACCCAGCAGGTTCCGGGGAAAGGGTCAGAAGTCCATGGCCAGGCGCTGGGCCTCGTCGGAGTCCAGCAGGCGGAGGCAGCCGGAGGACACCTGGTACACCCGGCGGCACAGGGAGATCACCGTGGGCCGGTGGGTGGTGACGATGCAGGTCTTGTGGGGGTAGCGGGCTGCCAGATTCCGCAGGATGGTGCGCTCGGTGGCCACATCCAGGGCGCTGGTGGCCTCGTCCAGCAGCAGCACCGGGGCGTCCCGCAGCAGGGCCCGGGCAATGGCGATGCGCTGGGCCTGCCCCTCGGACAGGCCGTGGCCGTGCTCCCCCACGGAGGCGTCCAGCCCGCCGTCCATGGCGGAGACGAAGTCCCAGGCGCAGGCGGCCTCCAGCGCCGCCCGCAGCTGGGCGTCGGAGGCGTCGGGCTTCACCATCCGCAGATTGTCGGCGATGGTGCCGGAGAGGAGGGTGTTGCCCTGGGGCACATAGGAGAAATAGCGGCGGAGTCCGGCGTTCACCTCCACCTGCCGCCCGTCGGCGGCCTGGAGGTAAGCGCGGCCCTCCGCCGGGCGGATCAGGCCCAGCAGCAGGCGGATCATGGTGGTCTTGCCGCCGCCGGAGGGGCCCACCAGAGCCACGGTCTCCCCGGGAGCGGCCCGGAAATCGGCATGGGTCAGCACCGGCTGATGGGGAACATAGGCGTAGCTCGCGTCCTCCACGGCCACGGTGAAGCCCTGGGAGGCCAGGCTGTCCAGCCCATCGTCCGGCAGCACCGGCTCCGGCTCCAGGGCGTACAGGTCCCGGATACGGCGGGCAGACACCGACGCGCTGAGGAACGACGGCACCGTCCGCACCAGAGCGTTGAAGGCGGAGCTGAGCTTGGCCCCCTGGGACAGGAACAGCGTCATGGTGCCGTATAGAATTTTGCCGGACCACAGCAGATACAGGCAGTAGCCGAAGGCCGCCATCTGGACGGCGGAGCCCAGAAGAGACAGGAGAATCTCCGTGCGGATGCTGAACAGATTATAATCCAGGCTGGCCCGGCGGAACTCCTCCTGCCGGCTGCGGAAGCCCCGGCCATAGCGGCCGGTGATGCCGAAGCCCTTGATGGCGTCCAGATTGTGCAGCGTCTCCGTCTCGTAGGACATCAGGCGGCTGCCCACCTGGCGGACCTCCTGCTGGTGGGTGCGCATGCCCCGGATCAGGCGGCGGGACGTCAGCAGCAGGAAGGGGGCGCTGGCCAGGGCCAACAGGGCCATGACCCAGTCATAGTGCAGGATCACCGCCAGGGTGGCGGCGAAGGTGTACGCCGTGACGATCAGGTCCGGCAGCCAGCGGATGGCGCTGGAGGATACGGAGCCCACGTCGGTGGACAGGCGGCTGAGCAGGTCGCCGCTGGCAAACGCGTTCAGGGACCGCCAGTCGGCCCCCAGCAGGCGGTCGAACACCTGGGCCTGGATATCGTTGTTCACCCGGAGGGAGATTTTCGTGGAAATGCGGGAGGTGACGCTGCGCAGCAGCAGACCCACCAGGGCCGAGGCCACCATCACGGTGACGATGAACCACAGGTGGTCGCTGTCGTAGCCGGTGATGATGTCGATGGAGTATTTGCTGGCCACGGCAGACACCAGGCCCAGGGTGGAGCTGGCCACGCCCAGGATGGTATAGAACCACACCGCCCGCCGGTAGCGCTTGGTATAGCCCCAGATCCACTTCCAGTCGGCCCAGATCTCGGAAAACGTGCCGTCCCGCCAGCTGCTGACCAGGGTCCCCAGAGACTCCGAGCCCATGGGCTGCCGATTGTCCTCCTGCCGCATATCCCGCACCTCCTATGAAAAAACTCAGCACTTTATTATAGCATTGTCTGCCGGAGAAGTCAAACCAAGCGTCAGATTGGGCAAATTTGACGGGACGTGAGCGGCAAAATAGATGGATAAACGGCACCGTGTCGTCAAACGGGAAATTGTGCTTGCACATTGGACGAAAATGTGGTAAAATGACAAAAAAGCGAGGGAGGCGACGCCATATGAAGCGAGGAACCGGAAAGAAAATCGGGAAAATCGTCCTGCTGGCGGTGCTGCTGGCCATTGTGGGCGTGATCGTGTACGCCGTCATGGTCTGTCCGGTGAATCCCACCCGGATGAAACCGGCGAAAAGCTATGAGCAGCTGCGGGACACGGTGGAAAAGAAAACGGATATCCGGGTCCCCGGGGAAAACCTGCTGCCGTGGACGGTGACGGAGCGTCAGCTCCGGATGGACGGTCCCTCCCGGATGGCCAAGGTCAGCGGCTTTGCCATATCCGGCACCATGGAGCGCGGCGGCGTTACCTTCAACGCAGAGGTCTCCGTGGGAGTCACCGGCGTCGTGGGCGATCTGCCGCCCTGTTGGGACAGCTATCGCTATGTGCCCATTTACCTGTTCCAGAACCGGGGGTTTTACATGACCCAGCTCTACATAGAAGGGAATGAATACATCATCCAGGTGATGTATCCGGAGAGCACGACCCTGTCGGAGGAGGACGCGGCGTATGTGGAGGACGCGCTGCGGACGGCGTGTCACACGGTGGTGGATCTGTATCAGTAACGGGAAAGGAGACTTGCCATGAAGCGAGGAACCGGGAAGAAAATTATTCTGCTGGCGGTACTGCTGGCCATTGTGGGTGGCATCGTGTATACCGTGCTGACCTGGCCGATATATCCCCAACCCCGGAAAAGCGTGGATAGCTACGCGCAGCTGCGGCAGGATATGGAAAAGACGGGTGTGCTGGTCCCTCCGGAGAACGTCCTGCCATGGGTGGAAACATTCTACAGTCAAGAGCTGGATGGCCGGGACCGGCTGAGTAAGCCCAAGGCTTTTCTGATGTCGGGGACCGTGGAATACGGCGGTGCGTCATACAGGGCGGAGATCTTCGAGTCTCAGAAATGGACCTTCGAGTGGCGCGCGGAGATCTCGCTGCGGGAAAACTATCGGATGACGCCCATTTACCGGGACGCGTGGGACGATTCGGTGCTGTATTTCTTGAGCATTGACGGCCATATATACACCGTCACGGTGTACGCCGACGGGAAGATGCCCCAGGATGCCGTGGACTATTTCGACGGCCTGCTGCTGGAGGCGTGTCACACGGTGGTGGATCTGTATCAGTGATGGGGGGATTGCTGTAATGAAACGTAAAAACGGGAAAAAGGTCCGGAAAATCGTCCTGTTGGTGATCCTGGCCATTGTGGCGGGAGTCGTCCTATACGACCTGGTGTTTTGCTGGCCGGTGCACCCGTCCTTACAGAAACCGGCGGAGAGCTATGAGCAGCTGAGCCAGACGGCGAAAAAGCTGGGGGTCCTGGCTCCGCCGGAGGATATCCTGCCCTGGAAGCAGGAGGAGTACAGCATCTATCTGTCCAGCATCAGGCGCTTCGCCCGGCCCACCGGCTGGGATATGACCGGGAAGGTTATCTATGACGGGACCACATACCCGGTGTATATCCTGGCGCTGCGAAATACGGAGAAGCGCCAGGAATATCCGCCGCTGAGAGAGAATTACAAGCATGTGCCCATTTACCGGGAATGCAGTGAGGATGGGCTGCGGCTGTTTTTTGTGATCGACGGCCACAGCTATACCTACAGCGTGGGGATGATGGCCCCGCCGGAGGAGACGATCCCCCAGGATGCCGTGGACTACTTCGACGGTCTCCTGCTGGAGGCGTGTCACACGGTGGTGGATCTGTATCAGTAACAGCCAATAAGAGAAAATGCGCCCCGGCCGGGGCGCATTTTTTCGCAAGTGTTGCATATAGCACAGATTTTTTGCCATAAAAAGGATATAATATAATCGAGATTTTAGGGGAAAGAAGGTATCCTTATGTTCTGCACAAGAAAGGTCAATGACGATTATACCTGGGTGGGGGCCGACGGACGCCGCCTGGCTATGTTCGAGGGGGTCTATGACGTGCCCCGGGGCGTATCCTTCAACAGCTATCTGCTGACCGACGGGAAAACGGTGCTGTTTGACACCGCCGATGCCTCCGTGTGCCGGGTATTTCTGGAAAACGTGGCCCACGGGCTCAATGGCCGGGCCCTGGATTACCTGGTGGTGCAGCACATGGAGCCGGACCACGCCGCCGATATCCGGGACCTGCTGGTGCGGCACCCGGAGACCACCGTGGTGTGCTCCGCCGCCGCCAAGAATATGCTGGCCCAGTTCTTCGGCCCCGGGTACGAGGGGCGCATCAGCGTGGTGAAGGAGGGGGACACCCTCTGCACCGGGCGGCACACTCTGCACTTTGTGGCCGCGCCTATGGTCCACTGGCCGGAGGTGCTGATGACCTATGACGAGACGGACAAGCTGCTGCTGACGGCGGATGCCTTCGGCACCTTCGGCGCCTTGAACGGCGCGCTGTTCGCCGACGAGGTGGACTTCCACCGGGACTATCTGGACGAGGCCCGGCGGTATTACACCAATATTGTGGGCAAGTACGGCGCACAGGTCCAGGCGGTGCTGAAAAAGGCCGGGGGACTGGACATTCAGATGCTGCTGCCCCTGCACGGCTTCGTGTGGCGGCAGGACCTGGGGTACATCCTGGGCAAATACGACCTGTGGAGCCGGTATGAGCCGGAGGAGCGGGGCGTGGTCATCGCCTATGCGTCGGTGTACGGCGGGACGGAGAACGCCGCCAACATCCTGGCCTGCCGTCTGCGGGAGCAGGGGGTGCAGGTGGCCATGTACGACACCTCCGTTACCCCGGCGTCCTACATTCTGGCGGCGGCGTTCCGGTTCAGCCATGTGGTGCTGGCCGCCCCCACCTATAATGCCGGTGTGTTCGTCACCATGGAGAACCTGCTGCACGATCTGACTGCCCATACGCTGAAGAACCGCCGGGTGGCGTATATCGAGAACGGGTCCTGGGCTCCCACCAGTGCCCGGGGCATGCAGAAGCTCCTGGAGCCTCTGAAATGGGAGCAGGCCGCAGATACCGTGACCCTGCGTTCCGCCCTGCGCCAGGGCCAGCAGGAGGAGCCGGAGCGCATGGCCATGCAGCTGGCGGACAGTGTAAACGCATAGTATATCGCAGAAAAATATCGTATTATGTAAAAATCGCGGGCAAAGGCCCGCGATTTTTTCGTCATGAGATCCTTTCCAGGCGCTCCTGGCGGTCCATATCCCGCAGGACGCCCAGCACCAGCGGCACCGTCAGGGCGAAGGCGCACACATCGGACAACGACTGGGCCAGCTGTACCCCCAGCTCTCCCAGCACATGGGGCAGGATCAGCACTGCCGGAATGAAGAACAGCCCCTGCCGGGCCGCCGCCAGCAGCGACGCCTGCCACACCTTGTTGATGGTCTGGGTCAGCATGCTGGAGATGACGATGACCCCGCACAGAGGGAACACCGCGCACTGACAGCGCAGAGCCCGGGCCCCGAAGGCGATAACCTCCGGGTCGTTGCGGAACACCGCCACGATTTGGGGCGCGAAAATCATCCCCAGCACCGACGCTGCCGCCAGAAACACCGTGGCCCACTTGACGCAAAAGCGGAAGGCGTCCTTCACCCGGCCATACAGCCCCGCGCCGTAGTTGAAGCCGCACACCGGCTGAAATCCCTGGCCGAAGCCGATCAGCGCCGACTGGGCCAGCTGCATGGCACGGGTCACCACGCTCATGGCGGCAATGGCCGCGTCGCCGTACAGGCCCGCGCTGCGGTTGAGGCAGATGGTGGCGATGCTGGCCAGCCCCTGGCGGCACAGGGACGGCACGCCGCCCTTGCAGATCTCCACCAGCAGGTCCCGGCGGATGCACACGTTCCGCAGGCGGATGCGCAGGTTGCCGCCCCGGGAGCAGCCTAAAAGCAGCATGCAGAACGATGCCAGCTGGCTGAGAATGGTGGCCAGGGCCGCCCCGGCCACGCCCATATCCAATACGAAGATCAGCAGCGGATCCAGCCCCACGTTCAGCACCGCTCCGGCAGCGATGCCCACCATGCCGTAGGCGGCGCTGCCCTGAAAGCGCAGCTGGTTATTCAGAACGAAGGATGCCGTCATATACGGGGCCCCCAGCAGGATGATCCGCAGATAGCTGCGGGCATAGGGCAGGATGGTATCCGTGGAGCCCAGCAGCCGGGCCAGGGGCGTGAGAAAGATCTGGCCCAGCGCCAGAATGACGCACCCCGCCAGAAACGCCAGGGTCACGCCGGTGGCGGCCATTTTCCCGGCGTCGCCGGATTCATGGCGGCCCAGCTGGCGGGAGATGTAGTTGCCGGACCCGTGGCCAAAGAAAAAGCCCACCGCCTGGATCACCGCCATCAGGGAGAACACCACCCCCACCGCGCCGGTGGCGCTGTTGCTGTGGAGCTGGCCCACGAAATAGGTATCCACCATGTTATAGCAGGCCGTCACCATCATGCTGATGATGGTGGGCGCCGCCATTTTGCACACCAGATGGCCCACCGGCTGGCCGGTGAGCTCCTGAAATTTTGCTTCCTGCTTGTCGTTCATGTGATTCCTCTCCGGTCATGATAATGGGCAGGGCAAGCCCCGGCGCAGCGGCGCCGGGGCTTGGGGATTGCTTGAAATTCCGATCACTCCACCACGGGCAGGGACTTCACCACAGCGGCGCAGCGGGGGCACAGGGTATCGTGACCGGCCACGGTGCCCACGCTGGAGAGCACCTTCCAGCAGCGGGCGCACTTGACACCCCGGGCGGGAGCCACGGTGACGGTCAGCTCGTTGCCCACAGTGACCCGTACCTGGGACACGATCAGCAGATCCGCCAGGGTATCCGCGTCCATGTCCGCCAGGAAGGCGTCCTCGGCGGGAACGGTGACATCCACCTCCGCCTCCAGGCTCTTGCCGATGGTCTTGTCGGCCCGGGCCTGCTCCAGCGCACCGTTGACGGCGGTGCGGACGGCGGCGATCCTTGCCCAGCGGTCCATGGCGTCCTCCGGCAGAGCATAGCCCTCATAGGGCTGCACCATGCAGTTGAACAGCACGCTGCGGCTGTCGTCGGCCTGCCGGTGGGGCATGGCCAGCCAGATCTCCTCGCAGGTGAAGGCCAGGATCGGCGCGAACATCCGGGTCATGGCGTCCAGGATCAGGAACAGGGCGGTCTGGGCGCTGCGGCGGCTGAGGCTGTTCTCCCCGTCGCAGTACAGGCGGTCCTTGATGATGTCGAAATAGAAGGAGCTCAGGTCCACCACGCAGAAGTCGTTGATGGCGTGGGACACGGCGTGGAACTCGTAGGCGTCGTAGCTGTCGAACACCCGGCGGATCAGGCTGTTGAGCCGGGTGACGGCCCAGCGGTCCAGCTCCTGCATCCGGGCGGCGGCCACCAGCTGCTCCGGATCGAAGCCGGTGAGGTTGTCCAGGCAGAACTTGGCGGTGTTGCGGAACTTCAGATAATTCTGGCTCAGCTGCTTGAAGATGTCGTCGGAGCAGCGGACGTCCACGTGATAGTCGGAGGAGCCGGCCCACAGGCGCAGCAGGTCCGCGCCGTACTTGTTGAAGATCTCGGCGGGGTCCATGCCGTTGCCCAGGGACTTGTGCATGGCGCGGCCCTGGCCGTCCACGGTCCAGCCGTGGGTCAGGCACTCCTTGAAGGGGGCCCCCCGCTCCAGCGCGCCCACGGCCACCAGCAGGGAGCTCTGGAACCAGCCGCGATACTGGTCCAGACCCTCGATATACATGGTGGCGGGCCAGAAGCCCTGGGTGCGCTCCATAGAGGCATAGTGGGTGGAGCCGGAATCGAACCAGCCGTCCAGGGTGTCGCTCTCCTTCTCGAAGCCTGCGGCCTTGCCGCAGTGGGGGCAGGTGAAGCCCTCCGGCAGCATGTCCTCCGCCTCCATCTCGAACCAGGCGTTGGAGCCCTTCTTTTCAAAGAGGCCCGCGATGGCGTCGATGGTCTCGTCGGTGCAGATGGGCTTGCCGCAGTCCTTGCAGTAGAACACCGGGATAGGCAGGCCCCAGCGGCGCTGGCGGCTGATGCACCAGTCGGTGCGCTCCAGGACCATGGAGCGCAGGCGGTCCTTGCCCCAGGAGGGCACCCAGCGCACGTCCTCGCAGGCGGCGATGGCGTCATCCTTGAAGGACTCCACGGAGCAGAACCACTGGGGAGTGGCACGGAAGATGATGGGCTTCTTGCAGCGCCAGCAGTGGGGATAGCTGTGGACGATCTCCTGGCTGGCAAACAGGGAACCGGCCTCCTTCATATCCTGAAGGATCACGGGGTTGGATTCCTCGGTCTTCATACCGGCGTACTTGCCGGCATAGTCCGTGTGGCGGCCCTGGTCGTCCACGGGCACCACCATGTCCATGCCGTAGCGCAGGCAGGTCTGATAGTCGTCGGCGCCGAAGCCGGGGGCGGTGTGGACGCAGCCGGTACCGGAGTCCATGGTGACATAGTCCGCCAGCACCAGGCGGCTGGTCTTGGGCAGGAAGGGATGGCTGGCCAGCATGTTCTCGAAGAAGGCACCGGGGTGGGTCTCCACGATCTCATAGCGGTCGAAGCCGCCGATGCCCATGACCTTCTCCGTCAGGGCCTCCGCCATGATATACAGCTCGTCGCGGCCCTCCGGCTTGACGACGGCGTAGCTCTCCGCCGGGTTCAGAGCGATGGCCAGGTTGCCGGGCAGGGTCCAGATGGTGGTGGTCCAGATGACGAAGCTGAGCTTGCTCTTGTCCAGGTGGGGGAGCTTGCCCAGGTCATCGTGCATGGGGAACTTCACATACACCGTGGTGCAGGGGTCGTCCTGATACTCGATCTCCGCCTCGGCCAGGGCGGTCTCGTCGTGGGGGCACCAGTACACGGGCTTGAGGCCCTTGTAGATGTGGCCGTTTTTATACATCTGGCCGAACACCCGGACCTCCCGGGCCTCAAAGCCCGGGTCCATGGTCTTGTAGGGGTGGTCCCAGTCGGCCACCACGCCCATGCGCTTGAAGCCCTCCCGCTGCACGTCGATATAGTGGTCGGCGAACTCGTGGCAGGCGGTGCGGAAATCCGCCACGCTCATGGCCTTGTGGTTGAGCTTGTTCTGCTTGATGATGGCGGACTCAATGGGCATGCCGTGGTTGTCCCAGCCGGGGATATAGGGGGTGTAGTACCCGCGCATGGCATAGCTGCGGTTGATGAAGTCCTTCAGGGCCTTGTTCAGGGCGTGGCCCATGTGCAGGGCGCCGTTGGAGAAGGGAGGGCCGTCGTGGAGGGAGAACAGGGGCTTGCCCTCGTTCTTCTTCAGCAGCTCGTTGTAAAGGTCCAGCTGCTCCCAATAGCGCAGCATCTCCGGCTCCCGCTTGGGCAGGCCCGCCCGCATGGGAAAGCCGGATTTCGGCATATTCAGCGTCTTTTTGTACTCCATGTGTTACCTCCGTATACGAAAATTGTATTTGAAAACCAATAAAAAAGCGGCCCTTGTCTCTGTAAGAGACAAAGGCCGTGAAAAACCTCTGCGGTACCACTCTTATTGCCGCGAAAACGCGGCCACTCCGCCCCACCATCCGTGGGCGAGGGATGATAACGGCCCTCCGCCGTCCGCACCTAATCCGGGTATGCCGTTTCAGCCGGATGCTCCGGGGTGATATTCGCCGCTTCGCCCGTGACCGCCTTGCACCGAAACGGCGGCTCTCTTGGCATCGGGAAGGAGCGCTACTGGTCCCCATCACTGCATTTGCACTGGATCACCACATAATATAGCCACTTTTCCCGGTTTTGTCAACGGGAAAATAGGGAAAATTCACTTTTTCCGCACGGAGCGAAAAAAATCCGACAGAACCCGGGCGCATTCGGCCTCCAGCACGCCGCCCACCAGGGCGGGAGGGTGAGGGAAATCCTCCATAAACAGATTCATGACCCCGCCGCAGGCGCCCATCTCCCGGTCCCGGGCCCCAAAGTACACCCGGCTGACTCGTGCGTTGAGAATGGCCCCGGCACACATGGGGCAGGGCTCCAGAGTCACATACAGCGTGCAGCCGTCCAGCCGCCAGGTGCCCAGGGTCCGGTTGGCTTCGGCCATGGCCTCCATTTCCGCGTGGGACCAGGCGGCCTGGCGCTCCTCCCGCCGGTTGCGGCCCCGGCCCACCACCGCCCCGTCCCGGACGATGACGCAGCCCACCGGCACCTCCCCGGCGGCGGCGGCCTCCCGGGCCAGGTCCAGCGCCTGGCGCATGTATTCCTCGTGCATTTCGCGCACCTCCCCGGAAAAATGTTCCTGTCCCCTGATTAAAGCCTGTCATATCTGTCCAAAATAACCGTACAATAGCCATCAGGAGGTATCGCCATGAAAAACAAGGACACGGCCTCCCCCACCCTGGGGGACCTGCGGCAGGAGCTGTATCAGACCAACCAAGCCCTGCGCAACGCCTATGATAAGTTCAATTACGTCACCGCCCCGGAGCTGGTAGAGGCCAGCATTTACGAGATCAACGCCCTGAAGGCCCGCAGCGACTATCTGCTGCGGTGCATCAAGACCCAGCTGGGGGAGGGCCCCTGCGTGGCGGCGTCCTCCGTGAAGGGAGGGACTGTGTGTCCGTCTTAGAAAAAGCCGCCCTGGGCGTGGGGGCGCTGTTTATCCTGCTGGGGGTGCTGCGCCTGACGAAAAGCCCCCTGAAAACGGTATTCCGGGTAGCGGGCAACGCGGCCCTGGGCTTTGGCGCCCTGTGGCTCCTGGGCCGCACCGTTCCCGGGCTGCACCTGGGCCTGAACGTGTTCAACGCCCTGGTGATTGGGGTGCTGGGCCTTCCCGGCTTCGGCCTGCTGCTTCTGCTGCAGTGGGTGCTTACATAGGGGCATCCTGCGGGGCGGACAGAATTGTCCGCCCCCTATACGGTCACGATTATCGTAAAGAGACGCGAAAACCGCCACCCTGGCCGGTGACGGTTTTCTTTGTAAAACCCTAACTTAGTCGGGCCAACCGCTTGTCGCAGCGCCCTTTCCATGTTCATTATAGGTCATGCACACGATTTTGTCAAGCTCTCGGACGCTCCATAGGGGCCGACGACTCTGCCGGCCCTATCTCTTCGGGCTATCGCATGTCGAAAGCGCAATATCCTGTGCTAAAAATGCAATTTCTCGTTGATTTTCCGCATGCGGGCCGGGTCCATCTTACACACCCGGCGGTCGAAGGTCACCAGGCCGTTGACCTCGTCCTCCACGTCGGACAGCTGGGTATACACCGCCGCCGACAGTCCCTGGGCCTGGATCAGGGGCAAAACCTCCGTTTCATACAGCTTTTCCACCGCGTCCATCCAGGCTGCCGCATCGTCATACATGCGGTAGCCGAATTTTTTGTCCGTCGCCAGGTGACCCGGGCACTGCAGGCTGTAGCCCCCGAACTCCGTCAGGGCCAGCACCCGCCGCCCGTCGTTTTTCAGGCGCACGGGCCGATAGTATACGTGGCGGCTTTTCAGGTCGCCGCCGCCCTGGTCGTGCCAGCCGGAGGCATGGTCGATGGGCCGGGTGGGGTCCATGGCCCGCAGCCGGTCCGCGACCTCCAGGGCGCTGAACTGGCCCCAGCCCTCGTTGAAGGGCACCCACAGGCCCAGGGACACGCAGTTATACAGCAGGTCCACCGTGTCGGCCATGTCCCGGAGGAACTGCTGCCGTCCAGGCTCCCCGGCCCGGCCCAGCCGGGCCGACGGCGCGTCATGCAGGTGCAGACCCAGAAAGGGCAGCACCTGCATGGTCAGGGTCCGCCATCCCTCGAAGCAGGATACCATATCCTGCCAAACGATCATCCCCAGCCGGTCGCAGTGATAGTACCACCGCAGGGGCTCGATCTTGATGTGCTTGCGCAGCATGGAAAAGCCCATATCCCGGGCGGTCTGAATATCCCATACCATGGCCTCGTCGGCAGGCGGGGTGTACAGTCCGTCGGACCAGTAGCCCTGGTCCAGCAGCCCCGACTGGAAGCAGGGCCGGTGGTTCAGGGCCAGCACCCGGCGGCCTTGATGCTCCATAACGGAGAATTTCCGCATACCGAAGTAGCTTTCCACCCGGTCGCCGGAGGGCAGAGTCACCTCCAGGTCGTACAGATACGGATCCTCCGGGCTCCAGGGGCGGAAGTGTTCCGCCGGAATGGGGCACACGCCCTCTCCCCGCTCATCGGCCCAGCTGCGGGCAACGACCCGCCCGCCGCACAGCACCGTGACCCGGGCTCCTGCCGGGTCCTCCGCCCGGACGGCGTACCGCAGGCATTTCCCGTCAAAGTCCGGGGTCAGGCGCAGGGAACGGACGTAGTTGTCCGCTGTACTCTCCAGCCACACCGTCTGCCAGATGCCGGATTGGGCGGTGTACCAGATGCCGCCCCGGTCCGTGCGCTGCTTGCCGAAGGCGTGGACACCGCCCTCCGGGTCGTCGGTGACGGCCACAGTCAGCCGGTTTTCCCCGGGGACCAGGGCGCCGGTAATGTCCAGGGTGAAGGGCAGATAGCCCCCCTCATGGCCGCCCACAGGCCGGTCGTTCACCAGCACCCGGCAGCACTGGTCCACCGCACCGAAGTGCAGCAGCACCCGGTCCCGGCGAAAGCCCTCCGGCAGGGTGAACGTCCGCTCATACCACAGCGTTTCCCCGCTTTGCAGCCGGAAATCGCAGCCGGACAGCAGACTCTCCGGTGAAAAGGGCACCAATATTTTTCCGCTGCGGCGGCGGGAGTATTCGTCCCCGTCCTCCACGGTGTAATCCCACAGGCCGTTGAGACAGAGATAGCTGTCCCGCCGCAGCTGGGGTCGGGGATACTCCGGCAGAGGGCAGCTCCTGTCGAGCTGCTCTCCCCAGGGAGTATAAAGCGCCGTCATTTCGCAGCCTCCTTCCGCTTCAGCAGCGCCGCCGGGATCGCCAGCAGCACCAGGGCGGCGGCAGCCGCCAGGAAAATTTCCGCTGTGGGCACCTGCTTTATGGTGCCCAGATCCTCGTAAGTCATGCCGGTGCCCCGGATCACCGCCGCGCCGATATACGGCCCCGTGACCATGGGCAGCAGCACCTGGAATACGATGCGAATGCCCTGGAACAGGCCGGCCTTTCCGGCGGGGGTATAGTCCCGGATGAGCCCATTGCAGCAGGCAGAGATCACCATGCCGCCGCCCAGCATCACGATGCCCGCCGCCAGCACGAACCACTGGCTCCGGGCAAAGTACATCAGCACCAGCCCCGCAAAGCCCACGATCCCCGCCGGGATCAGACAGCGGAGCTTCCCCAGCCGGTCAATGGGCCGCCCGGCCAGCACCGACAGCACAGAGCTGACGATCAGCACCCCGGCCAGCAGGAACGTGTAGTCCGTGATGCCCAAAAACCGCTGGATATAAATAATGAGATACGGCATATACACCTGCTGGCTCATGCAGTATACCCCCAGCGCCGCCAGGGACAGATACAGCCGCGGGTTGTCCCGGACAACGGCGGGACGGAAGCCGTACAGAATGTTGGAGAATGTGGTCCCCTGGCCCCGGGGCAGGTCCGGCTCCCGGATGAAGAAGCAGCCCAGCACGCCGCCCAGCCCCGTGACGCCGCCTACGATCAGGAAGAACAGCCGCCAGCTTCCCGCCTGGGTCAGGCCGTCCAGAGCGCCGAACACTACCAGCATAGCCACAAGCGGCATGATGGCCAGCACCGTCTCCACCCGGCCCCGGTTTTCCGGCACGGTGACGTCGGTGACCCAGGCGTTGAAGGCTGCGTCGTTGGCGGTGGACCCGAAGAAGGTCATAACGCAGTCCAGCACCACCACCAGCACCGCCGCGCTGTGGGCGGCAGCGGCCACGGGGCTGCTTTTGATCAGGGCAAAGGCCCCGATGCTGACGCCCCACAGCAGATAGCCCGCCACGATAAAGGCCTTCCGCCGCCCCAGCCGGTCGCTGAGGGCCCCCATCACCAGGGTGGTGACGGTGGCGGTGACGGCGCTCCAGGCCACCATGGCCGCGATCATGGACGTGTCCCCGGAGATGGTGTTGTACAGGAACACATTAAAGTACATGTTCTCAATAACCCAGGCGATCTGACCCACCAGACCGAAGGTCAGCAGCGCCGCCCAGGTGCGGCCGCCCAGCTTTGCTTTCATATCACCGCTCCTCCTCGTGAAGATTCCACCCGTACAGGGGATACCGCTGGAGACTGCCGAACAGCTTCTGCTTGATATCCGGATACCGGCCCTCCAGCCCGGCAATGAGCTCCTTCACCTCCTGACGGCGGCTGTGGCCGTTGGCTGGGCAGGGATTGTGCACCACCGGCAGCCGGAGCCGCTGAGCCGCCCGGCGGATGTCCTCCTCCCGGCAGTACAGCAGGGGGCGGATCTGGGTGATGCCGGTGCGGTCCAGGTAGGTCACCGGCTGGAAGCAGCCGATGCGCCCCTCGAACAGCAGGTTCATCAGCAGCGTCTCGATGGCGTCGTCATAGTGATGACCCAGGGCGATTTTCCGGATGCCCAGGTCCGTAAGGGCCGTGTTCAGGCTGCCCCGCCGCAGCTTGGCGCACAGGGAGCAGGGGTTCTTCTCCTTCCGCTCATTGAACACAATGTCGTATACCGGCACCTGGATGCGGGTATAGGGCACGTCCAGCTGCCGGCACAGGTCCGCCACGGCGTCGAAGCACATACCCGGGGTGCCGGTCTCCAGGGTGATGGCGTGAACGGTGAAGGGAATGGGATAAAAGGCCCGCAGCCGGGCCAGCGCGGTCAGCGTCACCAGGCTGTCCTTGCCGCCGGATACGCCCACGGCCACCGTGTCCCCCGCGTCGATCATGCGGTAATCCTCCACGCACCGGCGCACCTGTCCCAAAAGCTTCTGCATGTGACATCCCTCCCAGGGTCGGAAAATGAAATTGCCATTTGAGAAAATAAGAGCTATTCAGAGAAAACAAGAGAAAATGCCAGATGTTTTTATCGTAAATTAAAATGCTGTTGACAATCTCCCCGGGATATGCTATAAATATCCTTGCGCGTTCGGCGCGTTTCTCTCCCTCATCATAGCAAGGGAGCCTGAAAAAGTAAAGCAATACATTCTATAAATTGGAGGAAAAACACCATGTCCACTTATATGGCAAACAAGGCCACCATTGAGCGCAAGTGGTACGTCGTTGATGCCGCCGGCAAGCCCCTGGGCAAGACCGCCGTCATCGTGGCCGACCTGCTGCGCGGCAAGGGCAAGCCCACCTACACCCCCCATGCCGACTGCGGCGATAACGTCATCGTCATCAACGCCGGCAAGGCCACTCTGTCCGGCAACAAGATGGAGCAGAAGTATTACCGCACCCACTCCGGCTGGATCGGCGGCCTGAAGGAGACCAAGTATCGCCTGCTGATGCAGGACAAGCCTGAGCTGGCCATGCGCGTGGCCGTCCGCGGTATGATGCCCCGCAACACCGTTACCAAGGACTCCCTGAAGCGCCTGCACATCTATGCCGGCGAGCAGCACATCCACGAGGCTCAGAAGCCCGAGCTGGTCAAGTAAGGAGGAGAAGAAACATGTATCAGTCCAAGAATCCCTATCTGTACGGCACCGGCCGTCGTAAGTCCTCCGTGGCCCGTGTGCACCTGTTCCCCAACGGCACCGGCTCCATCACCATCAACGGCCGCGACATCGACGATTACTTCGGTCTGGAGACCCTGAAGATGGTGGTCCGTCAGCCCCTGAACGCCACCGATACCCTGGGCAAGGTGGACATCGTTGCCACCGTCGAGGGCGGCGGCGTTTCCGGCCAGGCCGGCGCTCTGCGCCATGGCATCAGCCGCGCCCTGCTGCTGGTGAACCCCGAGTTCCGTCCCATTCTGAAGAAGGCCGGCTTCCTGACCCGCGATCCCCGTATGAAGGAGCGCAAGAAATACGGCCTCAAAGCCGCTCGTCGCGCACCTCAGTTCAGCAAGCGCTGATTTCTGCCGATTTTACAACTTCAAAGCAATCAAAATCCCGGAAAACTCTCGTTTTCCGGGATTTTCCTATATCTGCAGCATTTGTTCTGTTTTCGGAAAATCTGATGGAATTTGACAAGGTTTGACGTGTTTTTTACATGTTAACGATGGGCTAAATGCCGTTTTTGACCCCGAAACTGTTAACGGATGGGTTAATTTTCGGGCTGCTCATGTGGCCACTCGGAGCAGATCGCCTCTGCATAGAAAATGAATACTGCGCCCCGCCTTTTCGGAAATAATGGCTTTGGCACGGTTTGAAACGGTTTGACCAAGCCGAATGAACTTTATCTTTTTTCGCAGGGTAAATGCCGCCGCAGAATTGATAAACGGAACGCAATCTGTTATGCTGTCCGTGTAAGGAGGGATGACACATGAAACGAAAAACCTATACCTTGTATCTCAGCCGCGAGGAATACGGTGTGATCCTCGACGCACTTATTCGTTTCAAAAACAAACTCACCCGACAGGGGCGGTACACCGACATCGTAGATGAAGTTATCCTTGCCCTGCTGGATGCCAAGACGAAGCGAGTCTACATCTGAATATCGTATACATAAGGAAAGCCGTGTAGCTGTCAAAAGCCACACGGCTTTTTCTATACCCGGCATTACATAGCTGTCCGCCATCGCCGCAGACAGCTAAATTTACAGACAGGAGGAATCCCAAAGTGGCGAATTGTAAAGTGATCGCCGTCGCCAACCAAAAGGGTGGCGTCGGCAAAAGCACCAGTGTCTACTGCATCGGTGCGGGGCTTGCCATGGACGGCAAACGGGTTTTGCTTGTGGATGTTGACCCGCAGGGTGATCTCACCAAGATGCTCGGTCAGCGCAAGCCCCATGAGCTGCCTCATACCCTGGCGGAGCAGATGAACGCCGTTGTGCAGCACAGCGCCGAGCCGGAGCACCCGGAAATTTTGCACCACCATGAGGGCTTTGATTTTGTCCCTGCCAACCGCAGCCTATCGGCAGTGGAGGTGGGGCTGGTCAATGTCATGAGCCGTGAAACCGTGCTCAAACGCTATCTGGACGGTATCAAGAAGAATTACGACTATGTGCTGCTGGATTGCCGCCCGTCGCTGGGTATGCTGGTCATCAATGCCCTGTCGGCTGCGGATCATGTACTCATCCCGGTGCAGGCGGACTATCTGGCAGCCGAGGACATGACGGAGCTTGTGGGCACGGTGCAGAGCATCCGGCAGCAGATCAACCCAAAGCTGAAGATTGGCGGCGTCTTTCTGACCATGGCGAATGACACGAACTTCCGCAAAGACATTGTGGCCGGGGTAAAAGAAAACTTCGGCAAGCACCTGCCCGTACTGGATGCCGTCATTCCCGCTACGGTGCGGCTGGCGGAGATCAGCACGGCAGACAAGAGTATCTTCCGGCACGAACCGCGCGGACGGGCTGCCGCAGCCTACGGTGCGCTGGTAAAGGAGGTGGAACGCATTGGCGAAAAGCAACGCATCCGAGATGCTGACATCACTCGATAGCCTGTTTACCACGCAGGAGCAGCGGGACGAAGCCAAGCGCGACAGCGTGCAGGACATACCGATTTCCCAAATCAGCGATTTTCCTGAGCATCCCTTCAAGGTAAAGCAGGACGAGGCCATGTTGGAAATGGCGGAGAGCGTGCGGCAGTACGGCGTCTTGGTGCCGGGGCTTGTGCGGCAGCTGGAGGACGGCAGCTATCAGATGGTGTCGGGACACCGGCGCAAGCTGGCCAGCGAACTGGCAGGGCGGGACACGATCCCCTGCATCGTGCGCGACCTCACAGACGATGAAGCCGTTATTATCATGGTGGACAGCAATCTCCAGCGCGAGCGCGTATTGCCGTCGGAAAAGGCTTTTGCGTACAAAATGAAGCTGGATGCCATGCGAAGGCAGGCGGGTAGACCGAGTAAAGAAAATGGTGTCCCACTGGGACACCATTTTCAGCAAGGAAAGTCAAGAGAGATTTTGGCAGACAATTCACCGGACAGTAATACACAAATCCAGCGCTATATCCGCCTCACCAACCTCATCCCGGAAATTCTGGACATGGTGGATGACGGTCGGATCGCCTTTCGCCCTGCGGTGGAGCTGTCCTACCTTGCCGAAAAAGAACAGCGCATCCTCTATGATGCGATGGGACACGCAGACTGCACCCCGTCGCTGGCGCAGGCCATTAAGATGAAGTCCTTCAGCCGGGAGGGCAAGCTGTCGGAGGCGGTGATCCGGTCCATCATGGCAGAGGAAAAGCCCAACCAGAAGGAACAATTCCGGATACCCAAGGAGCGTATCAGCAAGTATTTCAAGCCGGGGACGCCCGCACGGACTATGGAGGATACGATCATCAAGGCATTGGACTATTACAGAAAGCGGCAGCGGGAGATGGAACGCTGAATCTTCCACCCAGGGGAAAGTCTGCCCATCGGACGGGCCGTGTGCCGGGGCCGGTTTTGCCGCTTCCCCCTCTCCACACCTCACCCCCCCTTCCTACCGGCTGTACCGGCTGAAAAAAGAACATCTCACAAGTCAACACCGTACAGAAAGCAGCATCCTTTTTCGGATGGTGCTTTTTATTTTTACTCTCAGGAGGTCAAACAAATGAAAAAACTCTATCGCAGAAGCATTTCCGGGCTGTTGGCCCTGCTGATCTGCTTCACCGCCATCCTCGGCACCGGCGTGACGGCCTATGCCGCAGCACCCACCGGAGAAACAGCGGATTCGTACTCGGTGGCGTTCCCCAGAGACGGAGACGCCAATCTGGATTACAGCGGCACTTGGGGCCACGACGAACTGCACTACATGAACGGCTGGACATCCGGCGAGGCAACATGGATGACCACGTTGCACACCATCGGTTCCTTCGACGGCCCAGCCTGCTACTGCATCGAACCGGGCGTTCCCCGCAACCTGTACCGTTCCTACGAAAGCCGTGGGGAGGACTATTGGGATTCCTTCCCCGCCGAGTATAACCGCACCATTGATGGCCGAACCATGAAAACGCTCCTCGGCCGCATCATGCAGTACGGCTATCAGGGAAACCTCTCCCTCGGCTGGCGCTCTCAGAACGATGCCGACGCCGACAAGCTGGCCCACATGATGGCCACGCAGGTGCTGGTGTGGGAAACGGTGGTCGGGGAGCGGGATGCGGACTTCAATCACGTTGACCCCGGCAGCGCCGATGCCGTGAAGTCCGTCTACCGCACCTCCCATCCGCTCTATAGTCGGTTCTCTGCCTACTACGCCAGCATCGAGGCCAGCGTGAAAAAGCACACCGTCGTCCCCAGCTTCATGGACCGCAGTGAGGAAGCTGCACAGACGGTTGAACTGAGTTGGGCCGGCGGCCGCTACACAGCTACCCTGACGGACACCAACGGCGTTCTGGGCGAATATGCTTTCTCTTCGGCCCAGTCGGATATGACCTTTGCAGTCGATGGGAACGACCTGACCATTTCTGCCGAAACAGCCCCTGCAGACGGCGTGACGATCACCGCCGTCAGAAACAACACCCGGCAGGGCGTGGTGGTCTGGAGCGACGGCCACTATGGCCCTGACGGCACCATGCAGGATGTCGTCACCTTCCGGGATACCGTCAGCGACCCCATGTACGCCTATCTGCATCTGAAGGTCGGCTACGGCAGCGTCAAGATCATCAAAACCAGTGAGGACGGCGAGGTATCCGGCATCTCCTTCACCGTTTCCGGCAACGGCACGGAACAGACCGTGACGACCAACGCAGACGGAGAAATGCAGATCGATGATCTGCGTCCCGGCGTTTACACCGTGACGGAGCAGAACAGTGACCGGTATGAACCCCAGGAGGTGCGCCAAGTGACCGTGATCTCCGGTCAGGTCACTGCCGTGACTTTCCACAACACGCTGAGACGGGGCAGTCTGGAGGTGGTCAAAACCGCCGAGGACGGTCTGAACGAGGGCGTGAAGTTCCATCTGACCGGCACCTCCCTTGCAGGGCTTCCGGTGGACGAATACGCCGTGACCGGCAGCAACGGAAAAGCGGTGTTCACCGACGTGCTCATTGGCACGGATTATATCCTCTCCGAGATGGATACGGACATCCGCTATGTTGTCCCGGAGGACCAGACGACGGCGGTGGAGTGGAACATGGTCACGCAGGCGGAGGTCCACAATGTCCTGAAAAAGTGGAGCGCCACCGTCACCAAGCGGGATGCCGAAACAGGTCTGCCGCAGGGAGACGCTACGCTTTCCGGTGCCGTCTACGGCGTTTTCAAAGGCGAGGAACTGGTGGACACCTACATCACCGACGAAAGCGGCCAGTTTACCACCACGGATTATGTCTGCGGAGACGATTGGACCATCCGGGAACTCTCCCCCAGCGAGGGTTATCTGCTGGACAATACCGTGTACCCGGTCGGCGCAGAGCCGCAGCGCTATACGGCAGAATATAATCCCATTGCGCTGGATGTGACCGAACAGGTCATCCGGGGCGGCGTGAACCTCACAAAGGTGGACAAGGACTACCCCGAAAACAAACTGGAAGGTGCCGTATTTGAGGTCTACCGCGACAGCAACGGCAACAAGGAGTTTGACGCCGAGGATGAGCTGCTTGGCACGATGGATGAACTGGGCGGCGGTGAGTACACCCTGACCGGCCTCTGCTACGGCGGCTATTTTGCAAAGGAAACCAAGGCCCCGGAGGGCTTTTATCTGGACGAGAACGCCTACTATTTTGCCATCACCACGGACGGCGAAACCGTGACCGTGGAAAATGAAGCCGGAAAGGGCTTTGTCAATGCGGCGCAGGTGGGGTCGCTCCGGATCGTCAAGACCTCCTCGGATGGGAAGCTGGCGGGCTTTTCCTTCCGTGTTACCGGGGCCAACGGCTATGACCAGGTGCTCCAGACCGATGCAGAGGGTGTCATTTTCATCGAGGGTCTGCGCATCGGGGATTACACCGTGTCCGAGGTGCGGGACGGCAGTTCGGACGGGTATCTCCTCCCGGCTGACAAGATGGCATCCGTTTACGAGGGAGCCGTAACGGAGGTGGAGATGCACAACGAAAAGAAGCCCACGCCGGAGGTGCCGCAGACCGGAGATAGCAGCCATGCGGCGCTGTGGATGGGCCTGCTGGGCCTTTCCTGCATCGGCGCTGTGACTGTACTGCTGATGCGCAAGCGCAAAAAATAAGCGTCAAGGGGGCGGTCGGATTGGCCGCCCCCCTTGGACTGAAAAGCACTTTTTAATGCGAACCGATAACAGCAGACGGGTATTCATTAACATGCTGTCGGGATACTGCTTATTTGAATGTTTCACTACCACATGACAAGTTTCATTTTGCGCCGAAACAATAGAGGAAAAGTTGAAACAAAAGGTAGTGCTGGAAACGCTGCCCCCCATGCTGGACATTCAGTGTGGGGGCAGTTTCATGGAGTGGAACAAATCGTCGCAGTGTCGGTCTTGTGTTTGCACTCCTGCATTTTCAAAAAACGAATCCCAAGGGGGCGGCCGCATTGGCCGCCCCCTTTTTACATACCGAAGCGAAAGGAGACGGAATGGGTATGAGCAATCAAACGGAAGAAAAGGAACTGTTCCATGCGGTATCCCTGTCCGGCGGCAAAGACAGCACCGCTATGCTGCTGCTCATGATTGAGCGAGGACTGCCGATTGATGCGGTCCTGACAGCAGATACGGGCATGGAATTCCCGGAAATGTATGAGCATTTACAAAAGCTGGACGACTATCTGTTTGCAGAGCGAGGGTTGCATCTGACGTGGCTGCGCCATCCAAAGGGCTTTGAGTGGCTAATGTTTGAGGAAAAGAAGCAGCGACCGGCCAGCATTGAAAACCGGCAGCGGCTGGGTGTTTCTCTATACGGAAACGGCTGGCCCGGTCCCCGTGTGCGCTGGTGTACGGGGCAACTGAAAACACATCTCATCCACAAGGAGATCAACCGGCTGAAAGGACAATACAAGGCCGTGAGTTATGTGGGGATCGCCGCAGATGAGCCGAAGCGGATCAAAAATGAGCGCTATCCGCTGATGGATTGGGGAATCACGGAGAAAGAAGCCCTGCGAATCTGCTATGACCGTGGCTACGATTTTGGCGGACTGTATCAGATCTACCGCCGCTGTTCCTGCTGGTGCTGCCCTTTGCAGGGCATTGGAGAACTGCGAAAACTCCGGCAGCATCACCCGGAGTTATGGGAGCGGCTGCGGGAAATGGACAAACGGGCGTTGGCACAGTTCGGTCCCGGCCCGCTGGGGCAATTCAAGAGGGATTGGAGCGTGGAACGGTTGGAGCAGCGATTTGCAGCAGAAACGCAGCAGCTTTCTATTTTATCCTTGCAGGAGGAGCGTGAACGATGATGTATCGAAAACCGAGTGATTCCCCTTGGGGCCTTGTTGTGCGCTGCGACACCCTTTGTCCCGGTGTGTATAGCGTGTCCACGGCAGGCCACGGAGGGATCATGGTCCAAATTGACGCAGCTCGGCGGTTGCTGTCCCCGGAGGCCCAGACCGTCGGCTTTCAGGCAGGCGGGTATCTGAATTTTGAGGAGGACTGCGATGCGCCGGTGGTCCTGCGGGAACTGATGGACAGCGGCATCATCGCACCCCGGACGGATAACTACTTCCGCCCCGGCGAATATGAAGCCTGCATTGACCGGAGCCTGCAGCACTGGAACCCGGCCTATTGGCAAGCACGGCAGGAACGGCTCTCTGTACGGGAGGCAAAAGCGGCAAAGGAGCGTGAACGGTAATGGACTATGTAATCAAGATCATGGCCCCGGCGGAGCGCAATTACTGTTATACCGACAGCCAGCAGCTCGACAAACAGACCGGCTGCATCGGCCATCTGCGGGGCGATATGGACAAAAGCGGCAACGGCTTTTTCACCTCATGGTGGGATCATTGCCCGGAGCTGAAAACACAGGTGTTCAAGGACGAATTTGACGATTTTATCAATGCCCTGCGTTTTGATGATCGCTATGGCGGCATTTTCAAAAACCGCAGCAGCCTTTCCAGATACTGTTATGAACATAAAGAAAGTGTGTTTGCCGAGGATTTCATTCCGCAGTATGGATTCCGGGTGGATACACCGGAGCACGCTTATCTCCTGCGGCTGAACCCTATGCAGGGGGATTATAACCTGTATGTCTACTGCTATCGCCGGGAAGCGCTGGACCGGCATTTGAAAAACGCCGAGCGTGGCATCTGCTTTGTGGACCCGCAGGGAAAGACACTGTTCCGCATCCCGGATGGGGACAGTATCCGTGTGACCCGCCCGGATGGCAGCCATAGTGACCACACCTGCCGCTACATTGACGAGAACCGCGCCGAGATCGGCTACGGGGTCGATAACCTGTATCACATGGCGCAGTTTGCCGAATGGATGGCGCGAAACGGCAACACTTATGTGCCGCTGCGCTCCTCCCTGCCGAAGCAGTGCTACTCTCTCCTGTTGGACACCGGAAATGTGGTGATTTTGAAACGGGGCGAAACCGGCTATTACAAGACGGACATTCCCCACACCTCAAAGGAAGAAGCCCGTGCGCTTGTGGAGGAATATAACCGCAAGCTGGGCGTGACCCGCGCCCAGGAGGAGGCCATGAAGGGCGGCTCCATGTTCGGCTTTGACAAGCCCATTGCCGATCCTGCCAACTACGATGCACAGGGACAGCCGTTAAAGCGCCGGGAGAAAGACCGAGGTGACGCACGATGACCGAGCAGAAACATATTATCTGGAGCAGCGACCCGGACTACGAGGATTGGAGGGACGATCTGGAGGAGCAGTACCCCGAGCTTTCCGAGCAGGAACGGATGGAATTGATGGTCGAGCAGAACAACGACTATCTCGATGACGAGCGGTGCAATCTGAACATCCAGCTCTCCCGCCCCATTCTGCTGATCGCAGACATCGGACGCTGGGATGGGCGTTATCCCGGTTATGCCGAAATCAAAAGCGGCAATATCCGCGATTGCCTGTATTCCGAGATGGACTATTCCACATGGTATGTAGACCGGCTGGGCGATCTGCGCTGCGATGCCGTCCACCATGACGGCACGAACCATTATCTCTACCGTGCCTACAAGGAGAATGTGAGTGAAGCACAGATCGACCGGCTGAAAGAAAAGCTGTACAGCGGCACCGCCACCCGCGCCGATGTGACCCGTGTGACAAAGCGCCTGGGCGACGAGATCGGGCGGGTCTACGGCTGGCGGTTTCCGCCCGTCCGGGAAGCGGCGCGAGAAAGATAGGAGGAAAACGGTATGTCTGTTGATGCAAGAAAAGAACGCTTTGAGCTGGTGGAGGTGTTTGACCGTCCCATGCTCTTTACCTGCCTGCGGGTAGACCGAAACACGGTGCCCAAGGGGCTGTATCTCTATGAGGTACGCAATGACGACGATCAGTGCGGGATCCCCGTGGAGATCGGCCGCTGGATCATGGTCAACCACTGGGGAACGCTGCTGTCTGCGACACCCATCAAGCTGGAGCCGAACCGGTACAATAACAACGCCTACCGCCATATCGACCCGGAAAACGACTGGAACTACACCGGCGATCTGTGTTCGGCCAAGGAATATATGGATAAATACCTGCTGAAAAAGGACAGGGAAAAACCAAAAGAAAGATAGGAGGTGCTGCCCATGGCACGCAGATTTCAGGAGATCACGGAGGTTTACCGGCAGGAGCTGGCCGCACTGGCCCGTGGGGACAAATGGACGGCGTTCCTGCGCTCCGCCTGCCGGAACTATAAGCTGCACTTCGAGGAGCAGGTATTGGTACACGCCCAGCGCCCGGATGCCACGGCCGTTCTGGAAATGGCGCACTGGAACCGCAGATTCGACCGCTGGGTCGATCCGGGTTCCACAGGCATCGCCGTGTTTGACCGGGATACCCCCGGCCGGGCACGACTGAAATACTATTTTGACATTTCCGACACCCATGAGGGCCGCTTTCACCGCCCTGTGCCCCTGTGGCAGGTGTCCGCCGAACAGGAGCCGGAGATCGTGGAGGCGCTGGAGCATCGGTTCGGTGCTTTGGCCCAGAAGGAGATGCTGGGGGACGCCATCGTATCCGCTATGGGAAATGCCGTTACAGATAACATGGTGGATTATCTCGCAGACCTGCAGCAGAGCCGGGACGGCAGCTTTCTGGAGGAACTGGACGAGCTGAATGTGAAGGTGCTCTACCGCCGTCTGCTGGAAAACAGCACAGCCTATATGCTGCTATGCCGCTGCGGTCTGGAACCGGATGCATATTTTGAACCGGAGGATTTCTCCGAGGTGTTCAATTTCAACACGCCGGAGACCATGAACGCCTTGGGCGTGGCCACACGGGATATTGCCGAAAGCGGTCTGCGTGCCATTGCCCGGACGGTCCGAAGCCGCCAAAAGCAAATTCGCACAGTTGCGCCGCCTGCAGAAACTGCGTATCCTATACACGAGCAAACAAACCCACAGGCTGAAAGGAGCGAAAAACATGGACATGACCTACACGATGAAGGACGGCTGCCGGCTGCCGGATCTGCTGCCGCCGCAGGAGCCGGAGACGGCCCTTGGGAAATACGGCCTGCTGCGCAGGAAGTATCTGAAAGCGCACCGGAAGGTGCTGTTCACGAATCTGCTGACATCGGGCAAGCTGAACGAGCATCTGGCGGAGATCGACCGGACGGCAAAGGAGCGCATGGAACAGTTGGTGACGGAGATGGCTCGGACCGAGGGCGTGACGGAGGAGCTGAAAGCAGCCGACCCGATGAAATGGGTGGGGCTGATGAACAGCCTGAGAAACGCCGCCGAGGAGACGGTGCTGGCGGAGCTGATCTACAACTGAACACCGAACCCGAAGAAGCGGACAGTGCGGAGGAAACATCCCCTGAACTGCCCGCTTTTTTGGATGAGAAGAAAATTTTCGCCATCATCGAAAACCGCAATGATGACCTGATCTACAAGAAGGCGCAGATCGAGTTGTTTTTCGACACCCACCCGGATGAAGATGATCGTGCGAAGTATATTCGCTCTGCTTATCAGAATCGCTGGACAGAGATCATCGCAGACGGCGTGCGGCTTGGCTATCATCCGCAGGAGGACGGTCTGCTCATGTGGGAAGGGTCCTTCCCGTCCCGCACCAGCGAGAGCGTATTTTCGTGGAAGCTGGTGGCAGGCTTCACGGCGCAGCTTATTGACAAGCGGGAATATTTCATCAATACCAGCATCAAGCCGTTTGTTCCAAAGGACCCGCAGCAGCTCACCTTCTTTGACCTGCCTGCCCAGCCTGCGGATGCCCCGCTGTTCTCCCATCCCAAGCTGCCCCAGCAGATCATTGACGAAGCCCTGTGCGTTGGGGCCAATGACGAGCACAGTCGGCTCATCATCTGCGCCTACTTTATGAAGGATAAGCCGGACAACGCCGCATTTCTGCAAAAGTATTACGGCGAAAACGGTGCAGGCTTCTATTTTGACGGAGAAAGAATTTCGCTTTGGCATGACACCGAGGGGATGCGTATTGCCCGTGGCACAACGACGCAGCGCAGCAGCGCTACACTGCTTTCATGGGAGGAAGCAGCGAAGCGCATCCGGGAGCTGCTGGATTTGGGGCGGTATATGCCGCAGAGCGAACTGGATGAAGTCGAGCATTACGAGCGGATGCAGTTGGCGGACAGCATCGCCTATACCAGCCGGGACATAACGAAGGAAGCACGGGAAGCGGGCTTTCTGCCGCTGGCCATGCTGGCCCATTCCGTCAAGGGCGGCTATCCGGAAGTGCAGAAGCAGATCTATGGCCTTCTCTGCGAGGCGGATACCCTGCAAAAATGCGTGGATGAGTGGGGAGCGTTCAACGATGCGCTGGACGCCGGGCAAGACCTGCTGCGTTTCCGGAGCCACCGTCCGAAAGAGATATTGCAGCGGCTCCGTGACCTTCAGCGAGAGCCGCTGCATTTTACTGTTGCCGACGGGTTTACTCCCGACCGGAAGTTTTTTATTTCCGCCGACGAGATCGACGCAGTGCTGCGTGAGGGCAGCGGAAACACCGACTACCGTCTCGGCGTGTACGCTTTTTACGCCACCCACAAGGATAAGGCCGAGCGGGAAAAATACCTCAAGGATTATCACGGGGAGTACAGCGGTCACTGCGGCGGGAATGACAATATCACCCGCATCCGTGGCAAGGGCATCGAGTTCAGTCACGGCAGTATCACGGCCCCCTATGCCAAGGTCACGCTGAAATGGCCGGAGGCGGCCAAACGCATCGGAGAATTGATCTCCCAGAACAAATTCCTCTCCGATGCCGACCGGGCGGCCATGCCGAAGTATGAGCGGGAACAGCTGGCCCGGAAGATCGTCAACTTCTTCATGGATACGCCGGAGGATGTGGTGCGGCCGTTTTCCCAAAACGCCATTGCAGACTATTGGGAGTGCGTCAAAACCGTGGCCGCACAGCTTTTGGATGCTGACCGGGTGCAGGAAATTTATCAGAATATGCTCCCTGCCTGGGAATCCACCAAGGCAGACGACCGGCACTATAACCTGCGGAAGCAAGGGCTGGAAGCCATGCGGGCCTATCTGGACGGTACCTATTCCGTATTTGGCCTTGAAAAACCGCTGCAAATGCCAATGGCACAAGCAAGCCCGGTTTGGCAGCAATATACCGCATTGAGCGCACAATATCCGAATGCGCTGGTACTGGTACAGGTTGGAGATTTCTACGAGGCGTTTGAAAAGGATGCCCAGGCACTGCATGACCAATTCGGATATGCCACAACGAAACGTCGAGTCAGCGGCGGAAGCGGCTCCTATCTGATGGCCGGATTTCCCATATCTTCGTCGGAAACTGTGCAGAGCAAGTTGGAATCGCTCGGTATTTCTGTCGTGGTCTCCGGCGAAAGTGGGACGGATTATTTTCCTGCCGAACTGCCGCCAGAGGAACCAGAAATGGAGCCGGAACCGCCCACAGAAACAGAAGTGGAGGTATCCGGGCCGGAAGTACCCGCCGAAGAGGAAACCGCTCTCCCCGCACCAAAGCCCATGCAGGAACGTGTGCGCTTTGCACCGCTCCACCCGGAAATACCAGCCCAGCAGCGGCATGACTTCCGCATCACAGATTGGGCGCTTGGCGTGGGCAGCAAGGCGGAAAAGTATGCGGCCAATGTGGCCGCCATCCGCACCCTGCAGAGGGTCGAGCAAGAAAACCGGCTGGCAACGCCGGAGGAACAGGAAACCCTTTCCCGCTATGTGGGCTGGGGCGGCCTTGCCGACTGCTTCGATGAAAAGCACAGCCGGTACGCCGAACTGAAAGCGCTGCTCACCGAGGAGGAATATGCCGCCGCCCGTGCCAGCAGCCTGACCGCTTTTTATACCCCGCCCGTTCTCATCGACGCCATCTACCAGGCGCTGGCACAGATGGGCTTGGAAAGCGGCAACCTGTTGGAGCCCGCCTGCGGCGTTGGCAACTTTATGGGAATGCTGCCGGACAGCATGAGGGATTGCAAGGTCTACGGCGTGGAACTCGACAGTATTTCCGGCCGCATCGCTCGACAACTTTATCAGAACAGTCGTATTTCCGTTGCCGGCTATGAAAAGGCGGAGATACCGGACAGCTTCTTTGACGCAGCGGTGGGCAACGTGCCTTTTGGAAATATCAAGGTCGTTGACCGGCGCTACGACAAGCATCACTGGCTCATCCATGATTATTTTCTCGGAAAAACACTGGACAAGATACGTCCGGGCGGCGTGATTGCCTTCATCACCTCAAAAGGTACGATGGACAAGGAAAGCCCCGCCGTGCGGAAATATCTGGCCCAGCGGGCTGACCTCATCGGGGCGGTCCGCCTGCCGAATACGGCCTTCAAGGCCAGCGCCGGGACGGATGTGACCAGCGACATTCTCTTTCTCCAGAAGCGTGACCGCATCGTGGATATAGAGCCAGATTGGGTGCATTTGGACACGGATGAAAACGGCATCCGCATGAACAGCTATTTCGTCCGGCACCCGGAAATGGTGCTGGGCGAGATGGTCATGGAGAGCACCCAATACGGCATGGACAGCGTGTGCAGGCCCCGTGAAGGGGATGACCTTGCCGCCCTGCTGAATAAGGCCGTATCCAAACTGCACGCCCGGCTCCCCGCCTATGAGCAGGATGGGCCAGAGGAGGAAGATCTGTCCATCCCCGCCGACCCCGATGTACGGAATTACAGCTTTACCGCTGTGGACGGCAAGCTGTATTTCCGTATCGACAGCCGCATGGAGCCGGTCAATTTGCCGCTCACCACCGAGAACCGGGTGCGGGGTATGATGGCGCTGCGGGACTGCGCCCGCCAACTCATCGCCTATCAGATGGAAAACCACCCGGACGAGATCATTTGGCGGGAGCAGGAAAAACTTGGCAGTCTGTATGACGCCTATGTGAAAAAATATGGGCGGCTCTGCACCCGTGGCAACCATCTGGCCTTTTCGGACGACGGCAGCTATCCCCTGCTGTGCTCGCTGGAGGTGCTGGATAACGAGGGCAATTTTGCACGCAAGGCGGATATGTTCACCAAACGGACCATCCGGCCCAATATGCCGGTGGCGCAGGTGGACACGGCTTCGGAGGCGCTGGCGGTATCGCTTTCTGAAAAAGCGCAGGTCGATCTCGCCTTTATGTCGGAACGCTCCGGAAAAAGCGAGGAGGAACTGGTGCAGGAGCTGTCCGGGGTCATCTACCAGAATATCCGCTGCGGTCTTACGCCGGAGGAGATCAGTCCGGCGCAGCTTGATCTGGCGGCATACCCCTATGTCACCGCTGAGGAATTTCTGTCCGGCAATGTGCGGAAAAAGCTGCAAATGGTGAAGGCCCTGCAAGCAGCGTTACCGGCTGAAAAGAAGCAGGAACTGGTCGGGTATGCCGCCGCATTGGAGGCCGTGCAGCCGCCAGACCTGACCGCTGCGGAGATCGGCGTGCGGATCGGTGCATCGTGGGTGCCCGCCGAGATTTATCAGCAGTTTATGTTCGAGCTGTTCGGCACCAGCGTATATGCCCGGCAGAAAATGCGGGTCGTTCGCTCCGAATACAGCGGCGAATGGAACATCAGCAACAAGAGCATGGACGGCGGCAACATCAAAGCCGTCACCACCTACGGCACCAAACGCATTACGGCATATCACATTCTGGAGCAGACGCTGAATCAGCGGGTAGTCAAGGTGTTCGACACCGTTGTGGAGGACGGCAAGGAGCGGCCGGTACTGAATGTGAAGGAAACCGCCATTGCGCAGGACCGGCAGGAACTGATCAAGTCCAAATTTGCCGATTGGCTTTGGCAGGACATTGACCGGCGGGAGCGGTTGTGCCGTATTTATAACGACACCTTCAACTCCATCCGCCCACGGGAGTACGACGGCAGCCATCTCCGCTTTGTGGGGATGAACCCGGAGATCACCCTGCGGAAGCATCAGGTGAACGCCATCGCCCATGTGATCTACGGCGGCAACACGCTGCTGGCCCACGAAGTAGGGGCAGGGAAAACTTACGAAATTGTTGCCGCCGCTATGGAGATGAAGCGGTTAGGGCTATGCACCAAGTCGCTGGTCGTGGTGCCGAACCATATCACGGAGCAGTGGGCAGCAGAATGGCTCCAGCTTTACCCGGCTGCCAACATTCTGGTGGCCACCGAGCGGGACTTTGAAAAGCACAACCGCCGCAGGCTATGCGCCCGCATCGCCACCGGCGATTATGACGCTGTTATCATCGGCCACAGTCAGCTGATGAAGATCCCCCTGTCCCGTGAGCGGCAGCGGGAGATTCTGCAGCGGCAGATCAACGAGGTGCTGCTGGCCATCAGCGACGCCAAGCGGCAGAGGGCGGAGAACTTCACCATCAAGCAGATGGAGCGCACCCGCAAGTCGCTGGAGACACGGTTGGAAAAGCTCAACGACCAGAGCACCAAAGACGACACGGTGACTTTTGAAGAATTAGGCATCGACCGACTGTTCATCGACGAGAGCCACAATTTCAAGAACCTGTTCCTGATGACGAAAATGCGGAACGTCGGCGGCATCGCACAGACGGAGGCACAGAAATCCTCGGACCTCTTTGCCAAGTGCCAGTATCTGGACGAGCTGACCAACAGCCACGGCGTTATCTTCGCCACCGGCACCCCCATTTCCAACAGCATGGTGGAGTTATATACGATCCAGCGGTACTTGCAGTATGGGACGCTGCAGGAGATGGGCCTTGTCCACTTCGACGATTGGGCCAGCGACTTTGGAGAGACGGTGACAGCCATCGAACTGGCCCCCGAAGGCAGCGGCTACCGCCCGAAAACCCGCTTTGCAAAATTTTTCAATCTGCCGGAACTGATGGCGACCTTCAAAATGGTGGCCGATGTGCAGACGGCGGATATGCTGAACCTGCCGGTCCCGAAAGCCAATTTTCACACCGAGGTCATCCAGCCGAACGAATTGCAGCGGGCGGTGGTAGCGGAACTGGCGGAACGAGCCGATCGTGTCCGTGCCCGTGCGGTCGATCCCAGCACGGACAATATGCTCCGCATCACCAACGATGGACGGAAGCTGGCGCTGGATATGCGCCTTATCAACCCGCTGGCCGCCGATGACCCCAACGGCAAGGTCGCAACCTGCGCCCGCAATGTCGCCCGTATCTGGGCGCAGACCAAAGATCAGCGCAGCACCCAGCTGGTTTTCTGCGACCTGTCTACGCCTAACAAGAATACGCCGATTGAAATGCAGAAAAATGCAGAAGGGATCTATGAAATGATACCGGATCAGTTTACGGATGTGTATAACGACCTGAAAAAGAAGCTCGTGGCAGAGGGTATTCCGGAGGAGGAAATTGCCTTTATCCATGATGCCAAAACCGAGCAAAAGAAAAAGGAGCTGTTTGCCAAAGTGCGTGGAGGCGAGGTGCGCATCCTCATGGGCAGCACGGCCAAAATGGGCGCAGGCACCAATGTCCAGGACCGGCTTATTGCCCTGCATGATCTCGATTGTCCCTGGCGGCCCAGCGACCTCCAGCAGCGCCTTGGTCGCATCGTGCGGCAGGGCAACCAGAATCCGGAGGTAGAAATTTTCCGCTATGTCACCGAGGGTACATTCGACGCCTATCTTTATCAGCTGGTGGAATCCAAGCAGCGGTTTATTGCCCAAATCATGACCTCCAAACTACCGGCCCGTGCGGCGGAGGATGTGGACGAAACGGCGCTTTCCTATGCCGAGATCAAGGCACTGGCCACGGGAAACCCGCAGATCATTGAAAAGTGTAATCTGGATATGGAGGTCAGCAAGCTGAATATGCTCCGTGCCAGCCATCTGAGCCAGCGGTATGCGCTGGAGGAACTGGTGCTGCGGAAGTATCCGGCAGAGATCAAGGAGTTGAACGAACGCATCGCCGGATATGAGCAGGACAGCGCACGGCTGGCGGAGCATCCGAAGCCCGCTGAGGGCATTGCGCCGATGGTCTTAAATGGCGTCATCTACACCGAGCGTGAGAACGCCGGTAAAGCCATCATCCACGCCTGCACCCACATGAACGGGGTGGAGACTGTCCCCGTTGGCAGCTACCGTGGATTTGATATGGTGCTCTCCTATGACAGCAAAGCCAACGAATTTCACATGACGCTGAAAGGCAGTCTCTCCCATACGGCTGTGCTGGGGGCAGACGCAGGCGGCAATGTGACCCGTATCGACAATGCGTTGGAGAAAATCGATGAGCGTTTGGAAAGCGTACGGTCACAGCTTGCCCATACCTCCGAGCAGCTTGAAAATGCCCGCACGGAGATGACCGCTCCCTTTCCGAAGGAGGCGGAACTGGCCGAAAAAACACGGCGGCTGAATGAACTGAATGTGCTGCTGAATCTCAATGAGCCGGATCGTGTCGTCATGTCGGAGGAGCCGGACGAGGGCGGCAGCCCCCGGCCGAGAACGGCAGACCGGGAACGGTGATCTGCATCCTTCTGCTTTTACCGGTCGAGGAAGAGAACAAGGCAGCAGGCTGTTTCGGCCTGCTGCCTTGCTCTCTCCGACACTCCAAAAAGTTGCATATTTTCGCAAGTTTTCACTTTGCGGTTGTGGGCGCTGCTTTAAGATTGCTGGCTGTTCAGATACTCAACCAGCTCGCAAACCGTTGTGACCGGGTTACTATCTCGGCTGAGAATAACTACATTGTCCTTGTAAAGGCTATCCAAGCGTTCCCTGGCACGCTGCATTGCCTCTGATTGATGAGGTAACAGGTCGGCAAAAACATCCAGATTCTTTTCGTATTTTTCAAGCCGTCCTTTGCTTTGCAGTTGGTGCAGAACTTCTTCGGCCCCGTTTAAGTAGCTGTTCTGCTTTACAAAATGAAGCAGATACCAGTACTCAAAGCAAGGATTGGAATAGGCAATTTTATACCCGTGTTTCTCAGCGTAGTCGGCGGCATTTTTCAATTCGGAGTTCTTGTTATCATCGCAATCGAAAACGCACCACAGTTGGTCTCCGTCCTTTGGAAAATAATCCGATTGAGAAAGCAGCCCTTTTGCGTGCTTCACCAAATGCTCTGCAGCCTTGTGCTTGGAAGAAATCGGCACAATATCTACCAGGCAGTTGCGGGAACGGAAATGCTTGAAATATTTGATCTCCGTTTCTTTTCCCTCACAGATTATATAAATGATGGGCCTACGTTTGCGACGGCCTGCTTTATTTGGGTCGTATTCTTTCCTCATTCCTGCCATAAGCCGTCACCTCCGATAAACGGGATCGCACCGAAGCGCCCTTGCAAATACCCCTTGCGGATGTTCTCTCCCTTTCTCGGAGAGAAGGACGCCAGCGAATACAGCTCAGTTGCACAGGACCGCTCGTCCTTTTCTGCAAACCAGATCTGATCTCTGCGGAAGAAGGTAAGATCAAGCAGCATCGCATCATGCGTCGTAAACAGAAGCTGCGCTCCCTCTGTGTTGATCGTATTATCCTGAACCATCTCGATCAGCCGCTTTGTCAGGAGCGGATGCAGACTGTCCTCGATCTCGTCAACGACAAGCAGTGCGCCGTCCTCCAGCGCTTGCAGCCAGCCGCCGATACGGGAGAAGAACCGTTGCGTTCCGGAGGACTCCTGATCCATAAGAAGCTGGAAGTGTTCCACGCTGCCATCCGCACCGATGACACGGTGGGTGGTCGTAATGACCGGGGCCTTGCCGGAAACGTTCTTGATGGTCACATCAGAAATGCCGAGGTCGGCAAGCAGCAATTCCTTCAGGATACGAGCCTTCTTCTCATCGCCGCTGACGATCTGTGCGACCGTTTCCGAGGCGGCAGGTGCTTCCTCCATCAAGAATGTCAGCTTTTCCAAGAACCACTTGTAGGCGTTTTCCGTTTGCGGCAGATTCCAGTCGTTTGAGGAAACCAGATACAGCTTATTATCCGGCGTGCGGTTGCTGAGTGTGATTTGCTCATTGATATTCTCTCGGAATTCATATACGCCGTTTTCTCTTGAGAAAATCAGCGCCTCACGCCCATTGGGCCAGTGGTACAAATACTCCGTATAGATCTTCTTAGCATCGAAAGAATAGCCGTAAGCGTAACGAATGCCATGATAGATGAATACGATCTCAAAAGATGTAGGCGTTGTGGTGCCTCCAAACGGTTCCCACGGCAATTTTTGTCCTTTGGATATTTTGGCTGCTTCTCCGACAACCATATCCTTCATCGTCATCAGTGCGTGCAGCACATTACTTTTACCGGCAGCGTTCGCTCCGTAAATAGCAATAGCAGGTAAAAGCGCCCTTTTTTCATCTGGGTGCAGCAGATAAGACTCCAGGGACTTATCCTTTGATGCTGCAAAGCTGATGACTGCACTATCTTTGATTGAGCGATGGTTTTCAATCGAAAATTGAATAAGCATAAGCGGATACCTCCATTCACAGTATAGTCTCTCCATTCTTCGCCCATATTATAGCAGTTAAAATCGCCTGCGTCAATATTTATATCTCGATTTCGCAGAAATAACGCAAATTCTTGCGATAAAATTGCTTCAAGCGGCAATAGATATAATTTAGCCGCAGGAAAATTGATAGGGAAAATATCCGATAATGGCTCGACTGCTCTGCGTCCCCCGCTTATAATATAAACGAGATTATCATAAATTAATTTATCATAATGGGGACATCTGAAAAGCATATCCAAACTACACCGTTGTGCCAAAAAGTTGCAGCTTGCCGAGAAAAGTCCCTTGAAAAAGTTGACAATCCTGAGCAAAAGTCCCTTGAAAAAGTTGTCTCGATGGAGAGACGCAGAAATTTATCGCCATTTCGCAATGAAGGTTTCCCCATCAATCTTCCACGAGGGATTGGTGGGTCAGAAAAATGGGGTGCAAAACGTTACATAGCCGGACGGCTTTCATTCATGTGAAAACCGTCCGGCTTATTTTTATATCAAGGAGATGATGAAACGATGGGCTATGTGACAAGAGAGATGATCGACCGGGCGAAGGAAATGGACCTACTGACCTATCTCCAGACCTATGAGCCGCAGGAGCTGGTGCATTTTGGCGGCAGCACCTACTGCACCCGTGAGCACGACAGCCTGAAAATTTCCAACGGGAAGTGGTGCTGGTTTTCCCGTGGGATTGGCGGCAGGACGGCACTGGATTATCTGATCAAAGTGAAAGAGATTCCCTTTACCGAGGCGGTGGAGCGGATCGTGGGACGGGCGGCTGGGCAGCCGCCCATTTCTTGTACCCGTCAGCAGCCGGAGCGGACAAAGACACTGCTTTTGCCGCAGGCCAGCCGCTGTGCCGCCCACGCCATCGAGTATCTGCACCGCCGAGGAATCGACTATGAACTGATTGATTTCTGCATCCGGACCGGTCGGCTCTATGAGAGCTATCCCCACCATAATGTCGTATTTGTCGGCAAGGATAAAGACGATCAGCCCCGTTATGCCTGTCTGCGGGGAATCGGGACAGACTTCAAAGGGGAAGCGACGGGCAGCGATAAGCGGTTTTCCTTTTCCATCCCTGCCGAGGAGCCGTCGCCAGTGCTGTATCTGTTTGAATCGGCCATCGACCTGCTTTCCTTTGCGACGATGGCGCAGGAGGACAGATTGCCGTGGAGGGCACAGCACCTGTTGTCTCTGGCCGGTGTGTACCAGCCCAAAAAGAATTTGGCAGAGCGGCGTCTGCCGCTGGCTCTGTCTCAGTATCTTCGGGACCACCGGGAAATCCGAACCATTTACCTGTGTCTCGACAACGACCTTGCGGGCCGCAGCGCCGCCGATGCGATCCGGCAGCAGCTGGCAGGTAGGTATGTCGTGCGGGACGGCTTTCCCTGCCAGGGCAAGGACTATAACGATTGGCTTTGCCTGCGGAAGAGGCTGCCAATCACCAGAACAGTATCAAAACCAGAGAGGAGTATGGCACGATGAGCGAATATAAGGTTCTTATTACAGAGACATGGAAGCGGGCAGTTACGGTAGATGCCGAGAGCCGGGAGGAGGCGGAAGCAGCCGTGCGTTGCCAGTATAAAAACGGCGAATACGCTCTTGCATCGGTGGATTCTGATGGCGTCTCTTTTTCAGCACAGTATCCAGAGCAGCAAGTCGAATTGTCCTACGGAAAACTGCGGGAGTTGTTTCGCAAAGCGGAGCGAGGCGGCATCCATGTGAGCGGGTATATCACCTTCCGTGCAGACAGCTTTTCCACAGCATACAGCGAGCGCTCCCGCACCTATGCGGTATCCAGCGATAACAAGGCATTTCAGCCCAACATGGGCGGTTATTCCATTTACGCCCGCTGTCTGGACGGGACGGACCCCTGCGTCCGACTGGAGCAGTATATGGCTGCGGAATACGGCGGAGAACGTGGGTGGAGCGTAGAGCGCTGCTATATGCTCCGGGAGGACTACGACCGGGTGATGACCCTTCCGGAGCGAGGCAGGGAGCGAGGACGATAAAGTAACACTCAAAATTATACCCGAAATTATAATACTTCACGGTATAACCTTAAATGAAAAACAGAGGGGGCTTGCGGTATATTGTGTGCCGGGATTTACACTTGATTTTCCATAACGGATGTTCTTATCAGCAGGTACCCCCGGACGCACGCCCGCAGGGCGTGCAGGAATGTACTATACCAGCAAGCAACGCCTTTGGGGGACAAAAGGCAGCCTGACAGGGGCATCCCCTGTAACCCCTCGCCGCCAGATGCGGCAATTTTGACCTTTGGAGGAACAGTAATGACCAAGCGAGAGATAGAGATCAAGGTGCGGCTGAACGAGAAGGAGGCGGAGCACCTGAACCGGCAGGTGGAGAAATGTCGCCTGTCCCGTGAAGCCTACCTGCGGCACCTGATTGCCGGAGTAGTGCCCCGTGAGGCCCCGCCGCCGGAATACTTCGCCTTCATGCGGGAGCTGCATTATGTGGGCAACCTTCTCAACCAAATCGCACAGAAGGCCCATGTGCTGAACGTCATAGATGCCAAGCGGTACGATGAAGGAAGCAAGCAATGGGAAGCCTTTATCCGGGAGGTCACAGCGGCAGTCATCCTTCCGGCAAAGCGGGAGTAGCGCTATGGCAACAACTTCCATTTGGGCCGTGAAGGGATGGCTCGGCAAAGTGGTGCTCTATATCGAGAACCCGGAAAAGACAGAAAACCCGCAGTTCTACCGGCAAAAGGATATGACAGATGCGCAGACGCAGAATCTATCGGATGTCATTGACTACGCCGCTCGCTCGGATAAAACGACGGCGGCGCTGGACAGCGAAAGTGTCCCCATACTGCGCCAGCTGGTCAGCGGCATCAACTGCCTGCCCGCAACGGCACGGGATGAGATGCTGGCGGTCAAGAAGCGCTTCGGCAAGGAGGACGGCGTCGTTGCCTATCATGGGTATCAGTCCTTTGCCCCCGGTGAGGCTACGCCGGAACTGGCCCATGAGATCGGCGTAAAGCTGGCCCGGAAGCTGTGGGGCGAGAAATATCAGGTGCTGGTCTCCACCCATTTGGATAAGGAAAACCACCTGCATAGTCATTTTGTGGTGAACACCGTATCCTTTGTGGATGGCATCCGCTACCACCGTACCGGGAAAGACTACTACGAAATGCGGACAGTCTCCGACGAACTTTGCCGGGAATACGGCCTGTCCGTGGTGGAGAAGCCCCAGCTGGGAAAGTCGAAACACTACGGGGAATGGCGGGCCGAGCAGGAGCAGCGCCCCACATGGCGTGGCCTGATCCGCAGCGAAATCGACGAGCTGATCCGGGAAAGCGTCAGCGAAAAGCAGTTTTATTACCTGCTGCGCCAGAAGGGCTATGCGGTGAAGTTCGGCAAGGACATCTCCGTGCGACCGCCCGGAAAGGAGCGCTTTGTGCGCCTTGCCCGGAACTTTGGGGCGGCATACACCGAAGATGGGATACGGCGGCGTATTTTGTCCCAGCCCCTGCCGCAGGTTCCCCATCCAGAGGCTCCGAAAGAGCGGAAGAAGGTCTATTCTATGGGCAAGTGGCAGAAGATGCGCAAGATAACCGGCTTCCGGGCGCTGTATCTGTATTACTGCTATAAACTCGGTGTATTTCCAAAGCGCCGCCCGCAGAACCGGGCACGGCTCCATTTTCTTCTCCGGGAGGATCTGATAAAACTGAATAATATCTCACAGGAAGTACGGCTGCTCGCACGGCATCACATTGATACCGCCGAGCAGCTTGCTTTATATCAAAAGGAACAGGAGGTGCAGATCACGACCCTTTCCGCCCAGCGTCGGGCGCTGCAGAAGGCACTGCGTACCAAGCCCGTCCGGGATAGCCCGGAACAGGCTGATGCACACAGGGCGCAGATCAGGGAGTTGTCTGAACGGCTCAAAGCGCTGCGCCGGGAGTTGCACCTGTGCGACGACATTGCAGAGCGCTCCGGCGTGATAGCGGAGAAACTGAAAGCCGTCCGGGAGGACGAGAAAAATCAACAGAAGGAGGAACAGCAACATGAACACATCCGGTGACGCCGCCGAACAGGTCGTCCGGCTCAGTCTGGAAGGCGTGGAGGTGGCAGCCAAGATCACAGGCAGTGCGGCCAAGGAGGTATCGGCGCTGCTGATCGCCGCCCTGAAAAACCGGGACAAGAACAAGGTCAAGGGGCGGCAGCGTCTGACCGCCATGCTCCGCAGCGGCAAGGAATTGACCATCTTTACCGTCAAAAATCAGGACATGGCCCGTTTTGTGGCTGACGCCAAGCGCTACGGCGTGGTCTACTGCGTGCTGCGGGAGGCAAAGGGCAACCCGCAGGGCATCAGCGAGATCATGGTGCGTGCCGAGGATGCCGCCAAAATCAACCGAATCGTGGAGAATATCAAAATCGCCACGGTATCCGACCCGGAGGCCATCCGGGAGAACTTGTCCGGCAAGGAGAAAGAGGGTTCTGGCCAGCCGGTTCCGGAGCAGACGCATCCCCAGCAAAGCGAGGATGACCGGCTGCTGGATGAGATGCTTTCGGGTCCCGCCGACCGGCAGGAGACGCTTCGTGAAAACCCTACGGCGGCTCGCACGGAGCGCTCCCGTCCGTCCGAGCCTTCTTCCAAAACCAGAGAGAACTCCGAAGGGGCGTCTAAGGAGGACCGCCCTTCCGTCCGGGAGGAGCTGCGGGAGATCCGGCGTGGACAGGAGGACGGCACCATCCCCACCCAGCGGAATGAGCCGGAGCAGGAGAAAAGGCCGCAGCAGCCCATCCGGCACAAGCAACCTCCGCAGAAGAAGCGGAGCAGAAAAAGTAAGGAGAGATAACGATGGCAAATTTTGACGATCTGTTCACCACCCCCGCTGCCCCGGAGTCGCCCAGCGCCCCGCCGCAGCTGACAAAGGAGGAATACGCCGCCAAGAAAAAGGCCGAGCGGGACGACCTGTATGCGCTGGCGGATGAAATGGCGCATGAGATCATGCAGGACGGAGACGCCTTCCGGGGCTTTCTGGATGTGCAGGCACGCTTTGACCGCTACTCGCCCACCAATGCCCTGCTGATCTACGCACAGAATGACAAGGCCACCCGCCTGCGGGACTTTGACGGCTGGAAGAAACAGGGGGTATATGTCCGCAGGCATGAGACGGGCATCTCCATTTTGGAGGCCGGGGACAGCTATGTGACCGAGGACGGCCGCACGGGATATTATTATCATGTGAAAAAGGTCTTTGACATTGCACAGACGGATGCCAAACGCCAGCCGCAGATCCATTATGATGACCGCCTGCTGCTTTCAGCTTTGATTTCCAAGCGCCCGGTGCCCATTGAAATGGCGGAGAATGTCCCAAACGGTGCGGCCTATGACTACGACCGCAGAACCGTCATTGTCCGGCGTGGTATGGATGGACAGGACCTGTTTCGCTGCGTGTCGCTGGCAATGGCCCGTGCGGAGCTGGACCAGACGGAGCACGCTGACCCGCAGGCGGATGCGTTCCGGGGCTATTGCGTCTCCTATATGCTCTGCCGCAAATATGGGGTGGATGCCCGTGGATACGATTTCAGCCGCCTGCCGGAATCGCTGCGGGATGCTGATTCGCAGACCATTCGCAGTGAACTGACCGACATCCGGGATACGCTCCAGACCATGACCGGCAGAATGGAGCGGGCGCTGGAGCAGAGCCGTGCCGCCGCACAGAAAAACAGCAGAAAGGAGCGATAAGCGATGGAGGAACCGAGCAAGCGGGTGCTGACCCTCGATTCATACCAGCATGGAGTGGTCATTCATGCGCTCAATGAACTTCGGAATGACCTGATCCATGAGCAGCGCCCAACGGATATTGTGGACGAGGTGCTTGTCAAGACCATTGATGCGCCGAGCAAGTCCCGGAAGGGCAAATGCAGGGATGAACGGTAGAGCCAAGAGCGTGTGGTATGCGCTGGGTCTGCTTCCTGCGGTGTGGCTGGGGCTGCTGGTGGCCCCGGCCGCATCCGGCGGACTTTTTGAGATCATCCGGCAGTTCCCAGCGGCGATGCAGCATCCGCTTCATATTATCTGGTGCGAGGACAGCGGAAAGGCTGTCCTCTTTTTTGCCGCCGCCTATGGTCTGCTGGTGGGAGTGGTGCTGTCCACCCGGCGCAACTACCGGCGGGGCGTAGAACACGGCTCCGCCAAATGGGGCAGCCCGGAGCGGCTGAACCGGAAATACTGCGCCAAGCCACCGGAGCCGAACAAGGTGTTCACCCAGCACATCCGCATGGGGCTGGATGGACGGAAGCACCGGCGCAACCTGAACACGGTCGTGGTCGGCGGCAGCGGCGCAGGCAAGACCCGCTGCTACGCAAAGCCCTGCCTGTATGAGGCGTGCCTGTCTCCAAAGGGGCCGTCCTTTGTCTGTCTTGACCCCAAAGGCGAGCTGCTGCGGGATTCCGGAGGACTGCTGCGGGAATCGGGCTATGATGTCCGGGTGCTGGATCTGCTGCACATGGAGAAAAGCTACTGCTATAACCCCTTCGTCTATCTGACCAATGACAATGAGGTACAGATGTTGGTGACGAATCTGTTCAAAGCGACAACGCCCAAGGGCGCACAGACGCAGGACCCCTTCTGGGATTCCACCGCATCCATTCTTCTGTCGGCGCTGGTCTATTATCTCTATCACGAGGCCCCACCGGAGGAACAGAATTTTCCGATGGTCATGGAGATGCTTCGGGCCGGAGAGGTCCGGGAGGATGACGACAGCTATCTCTCCCCGCTGGATGTGCTCTTTGAACGGCTGGAAATGCGGGACCCTGAGCATATCGCCGTGAAGTATTACAAGCAGTACCGTTCCGGCAGCGCCAAAACGCTGAAAAGTATTCAAATCACGCTGGCGTCCCACATGGAGAAGTTCAATCTGGATTCCCTGATTGCCCTGACGGCCACGGATGAACTGCATTTGCAGGACATGGGTGAAAAACGGGTGGCGCTGTTTGCGCTGATCCCCGACAGCGACACCAGCTTCAACTTTTTGGTATCGATTCTGTATCAGCAGCTATTCCAGCAGCTGTTTGACAGCGCCGACCATAAGCACGGCGGCAGCCTGCCGGTCCCGGTCCATTTCCTGATGGACGAGTTTGCCAACATCAGTCTGCCAAACGACTTTGAGATCAAGCTGTCCACCATGCGTTCCCGCAATGTGTTTGTGTCCATCATCCTGCAGAATATAGCCCAGCTAAAGGCACTGTTTGAAAAGCAATGGGAGAGCGTGCTGGGAAATTGCGACGAACTGCTGTATCTCGGCGGCAACGAACAGGGGTCGCACAAGTATATCTCGGAGCTGCTGGGCAAAGCCACGATCGACACCAACACCTACGGGAAATCGTCCGGGCGCAACGGAAATTACAGCACAAATTATCAGATCACGGGCCGGGAGCTGATGACACCGGACGAGGTGCGGATGCTGGATAATCGCAAGGCGCTGCTGTTCATCCGTGGTGAATTGCCGGTCTGCGACGACAAATTTGACATCCTGACCCACCCGCTGGTGTCCCGCACACCGGATGGCGGCGGCCTGCCCTATGTCCACGGCGGAACGGAGCAGGCCGTTGCGTCCATCCGTGTGGACGGCTGGCAGTGGGGACCCGACGAGGAAATTCCTGCGGCCGATCTATCCGAACAAAAGTTTGAACTGCTGTCCAGTGAAGAACTGGAAGCGATTTTTATGGAGGGAAATTATGATGAAGCATCCTGATAAAAGAAAACATCTGCAAACCCGGCCCCTGCCGATGGGGAAAAAGAGCAGGGTATTTCTGGCGGTCTATTCCGCCGCTGTCCTCTGCGTGTGCTGTATGCCTGTGACGGCCTCTGCTGCAGGCGATCCACTGACGGTCATCAACAACCTGTCCGATTTTATTTTCGGCGTGATCCGTGCGGTGGGGCTGATCCTTCTCGGCTGGGGCATTGTCCAGATCGGTCTGTCCTTCCAGAGTCACGACCCGTCCCAGCGCAGCAACGGCTTTTTGACACTCGCTGGCGGCGTGATCGTGACATTTGCCAAAGAGATTCTGTCGCTTATCACGGGCTGAGGAAAAGGAGGAACATCATGGGAAAATGCGAGTGCTATATCCATTCCCTGAAGCAGGGCGAAAAGCACGTTCTGGGGGAAGCAAGGATCATCAAGCGCTTGGGCGACAACGACTATCTGGCGGAATACAACGGCGTGAGATGCCATGCGATTTTCAATCCGTTTGTCGGGAAGTTCTTTGTGGACGATGTGTACGGGATCGTTCGCAAGTCCCCGGCAGACCGCACCCGATAAAGATGGCAACAAGAGGCAGGCGCAAAGCCTGTCTCTTGCTGCCGGGAAAGGAGAACGCAATATGAGTGACAACTGGGTCGTTCAGAATCTGGAGAACGCCCTTGCGATTTGGAACGAAAAGCTGGCGGAGATCTGGCAGCTCATCACGCAATCGCCGGAAACATTCAAGGGCGGCACCATCTGGAACGTGGTCCTGCTCATCCACGACACGATGCAGGCCATTGGCCTTGCGCTGCTGGTGCTGTTTTTTGTGGTGGGCGTCGTGAAAACCTGTGGCTCCTTCGCAGAGATCAAGCGTCCGGAGGCGGCGGTAAAGCTCTTTATCCGCTTTGCGCTGGCCAAAGCCGCCGTGACCTACGGACTGGAACTGATGATGGCCCTGTTCACCATCGTGCAGGGGGTCATTTCCTCCATCATGTCGGCAGCCGGAATGGGTGCAGCGCAGGAGACGGTGCTACCCGCCGAGATCGTGACCGCCATTGAAAGCTGCGGCTTTTGGGAGAGCATCCCCCTCTGGGCGGTGGCGCTGATCGGTGGTCTTTTTATCACGATCTTGTCTTTTGTCATGGTCCTCACGGTATATGGACGCTTCTTCCGCCTGTATATCTACACGGCCATTGCCCCAATTCCCCTTTCGACCTTTGCGGGGGAACCGAGTCAACAAATCGGCAGGAGTTTTTTGAAATCCTATGCCGCCGTGTGTCTGGAGGGAGCCATTATCGTGCTGGCCTGCATCATCTTCTCCCTGTTTGCATCCAGCCCGCCCGCCGTTGATCCCAATGCGGCGGCAGTCACGCAAGTGTGGACGTATGTAGGAGAGCTGATTTTCAATCTTCTGGTGCTGGTCGGAACGGTGAAAATGGCAGACCGTGTGGTACGAGAGATGATGGGACTTTAATTTGAAAAGGAGAAAATACAATGATGCAAAACCATGTGATTTACAGTGACGATCCACAGGCAGTGGAGAAGCTGCAGGCCAAGCTCGACAAGCTGACCGCAATGCACGCCCGCATGAAGGAGATCAACGCCTATTTCCGCAAGCACGCCACGGCGCTGGGCTGCCCCGGCCTTTCGGATGAGGATGCTGCCAAGTTGGACAGGCGTGTGCAGGAGGGATATTCGTGGGAAAAGCAGCCGTATCCATCCTACGTCCTCAGCGGCAACACAGCAGAGATGCGGCGGCTCCGGCAGCGCATTGAGGAGGTATCCCGGACGCAAAGCACCGAATATGTGGGCTGGGACTTTCCGGGCGGCCGTGCCGAAGCAGACAAGGAGGACAACCGTCTGCGGCTGTATTTTGACGAAAAGCCCTCGGAGGAGCAGCGCAGCAAGCTGAAATGCAACGGATTCAAGTGGGCACCGTCCGTAGGCGCATGGCAGCGCCAGCTCAACGACAATGCCATTCACGCCGCCGCACGGATGGACTTCCTGCGCCCGGAGAGCGGCGAAAGTCCCACGGCCATTCAGCCCAAGCGACCGGCGAAAAATGCACCGGAGAGAGGATAACGGCTATGGAGATCAAAATCAACCGGGAGATACGGGACTACAAGGAGAACATCTTCTTCGGGCTGTCGCTGCGGCAGCTCATTTTTTCGCTGCTGGCCTGCGGCGTGGCCGTGGGCATCTATTTGGGTCTGCGGGATGCGCTGGGGACGGAAACGGTCAGCTGGCTGTGCATCCTCGGCGCAGCGCCCTTTGCCGCTATGGGCTTTGTGAAATACCACGGCATGACGGCGGAAAAGTTCTTCGCTGCATGGCTGCGGTCGGAATTTCTTGTCCCCAAGCGGCTGACCTTCCGGTCGACCAATTTGTATTGGGAAGCTATGCAGGAACAGCGCAGGCAGGAAAAGAAGCGCCCCACTATAAACTTTGGTGCATTTGCCCCGAAGTTTATAGCGGCACACGGGACGAAAAGGAGGTGCAGCAAGAAATGCTGAAAAAATGGAAAGAGCTGCTTCACAGGGATCCGGAGCAGTTCCGTATTCCCCGCAGCGTGCAGGAGGTGATCCCCATCCGCACGGTCTGGAAAAGTGGAATCTTCCTTGTGGGGCCGAACCGGTACAGCCGCACATGGCAGTTCTCCGACATCAACTATGCGCTGGCCGGTGAGGAGGATCAGAAGTCCATGCTGCTGGGGTACAGCGGCCTTCTGAATCTCTGCGACAGCAATGCGTCCACAAAGTTCAGCGTTGTCACCCGGAGGCTCAATCGCCGTGATTTCGAGGACTATATCATGATTCCCTATGCAAACGACGGACACGACCACTACCGCAGGGAATACAACGCCATGCTGCTGGAAAAAGCGTCTCATGCAAGCGGGATGATCCGGGACCTGTATATTACCGTAACGGTTACACGCAAAAGCTACAAAGACGCAGAGAACTATTTTGTTCGTGCCGGAGCGGAGTTTACGCTGGCGCTCTCCCGTCTTGGCTCCCGCTGCACAGAACTGGATATGATGGACCGCCTGCGTGTCCTGCACGGCTTTTATCGCTACGGTGAGGAGGCGGACTTCCACTTTGACCCGGCGCTGTCCATGAAGTTGGGCCACAGCTTTCAGGACTATATCTGCCCGGACAGCTTTGAATTTGACCGGGACCACTTCCGCACGGGCGACCGCTATGGCCGGGTGCTGTTTTTGAAGGATTACGCAGCCTATCTGCGGGACGATATTCTCTCGGAGCTTTCCGGTATCGACAGGCCCATGATCCTCTCCATTGATGTGGTGCCCGTTCCTATGGACAAGGCCATCCGGGACAGTGAGAGCCGTCTGCTGGGCGTGGAGCGGAACATTGTGGATTTCCTGCGGAAGCAGCAGGCCAACAACAATTTCTCTGGGACGGTTCCCTATGACATGGAGAAGCAGCGAGCGGAGATGAAGGAATTTCTGGATGACCTGACCATCCGTGACCAGCGGATGATGCTGGGGATGGTGACGCTGGTGCATACGGCGGACAGCAAGGAGCAGCTGGATGCCGACACCGATTATATTATGAATGCCGCAACAGGGAGAATGTGCCAGATGGCGACGCTCCGCTTCCAGCAGATGGATGGGTTGAATACAGCGCTGCCCATTGGCTTGCAGAAGTTGGATATTCTGCGTACCTTCACCTCGGAATCTCTGGCGGCGCTGATGCCCTTCCGGGTGCAGGAGATCATGGAGCCGGGCGGCATCTATTACGGGGAGAATGCCATTTCCGGTAATCTGCTGCTGTGCAACCGGGCCAATCTGCTGAACCAATCCACCATTATTACCGGCGTCCCCGGCAGCGGCAAATCCTTTTCGGCAAAGGAACTGATCACGTTTCTTGCGCTGGCCACGCAGGACGATATTCTTGTCTGCGACCCGGAGCGGGAGTATTATGCGCTGGGACAGGCGCTGGGCGGCGAGGTCATCCGCATTGCGGCGGGAAGTCCCGACCATATCAACGCTATGGACATGGTGGAGGGCTACGGCGACGGCGGCAATCCCGTGGTGGACAAATCCGAGTTTATCCTGTCCCTCTTTGAACAGCTGGACCGGGGCGGCATCGGCCCTCTGCAAAAGAGCATCATTGACCGGTGCGTGGATGCTGTTTATGCGGCCTATAAGCGGGGCGGCCCGGTCCCGACGCTGTGTGTTCTGCGGGAGAAGCTGCTGGAGCAGCCGGAGGAGGAAGCCCGTGACCTGGCGTTGGCGCTGGAGCTGTTCACCACCGGCAGTCTGGATGCCTTTGCCCATGAGACGAACGTGGACACCCAAAACCGCATCGTTATCTATGACATTATGGACCTGGGGCGGCAGCTGAAAACAATGGGGCTGCTGATCATCACGGACGCCATGCTGAACCGTGTGACGGAGAACTGGCGCAAGGGCAAGCGGACGCATCTTTTTATAGATGAGTTCCATGTGGTCTTTCAGAATCCGTACAGCGCAGATTTCTTTGACTCCGCATGGCGGCGCTTCCGCAAACGTGGGGCCTATCCCACTGCCATTACGCAGAATGTGGAGTATCTGCTGGACAGCGTCCAGGCCAGCACCATGATCTCCAACTCCGAAATGCTGATTCTGCTGAATCAGGCACCCAGCGACCGGGAGAAGCTGGCGGCGCTTCTGAACATCTCTCCGGAGCAGACCAGCTATATCACCAACGCTCCTGCTGGCTGCGGCCTGCTGCGCTATGGCGGCGCACTGGTGCCCTTCAAAAATCAGTTTCCAAAGGACACGGAACTGTACCGCCTGATGACCACCAAACCGGACGAGAGCATTATTGTTGGGGGTAAGACGAAATGAGTGAATGGAAAATGTCACACTCCATGAGAATTGAGGGGGCGCAATGGCAGACCTGAAAACAAGAAAGGCCGTCAAGGGAACCGTTAAAACCATTGACCGTGCGGCGGTTGCCGCTGAGCGCCTGAAGTCTGCCGCTGTCCGCACAAAGGATGCTGCCGAGCGCAGCGCCACTCCTGCGGAGACTTCTTCGCAGGAGTACGGCGCTCAGCAGCTGGAGCGCACGGCGCAAGGGACAGGCTCCGAGTTGGGCGTCCAATTCCGGAAGCGGGGCCGCCGTGGTTTTTCTGATGCACGGCGAAATGCGGACAAGGCAAGGGCGCAAATGCAAAAATGCAGGGACGTACTGAGGGAAAACAAGCCGAAGAAAGCGGTGCAGGCTCCCCATGCGCCCAAGCCCGCAAAAACAGTGCGGACAGGTGCTCGCCCCATACAGCGGACCGGCCGCATCGTCGTAAAGCCACCTGTCGGTTCCGGAGCGGCGCAGACGGTCAAAGCTGCCGCAAAGACGACGCCAAAGGCGGTTCAGACGGTCAAGGCTGCGGCAAGGGCCGCTGCCCAGACGGTTCGGAACACTGCCCGGGCGACACTCTCTGCCGCAAAAGCGGCTATCGCCGGGACAAAGGCTGTCATTGCCGCTATCGCAGCAGGCGGATGGGCAGCGGTGGCAATTATCCTCGTTCTCTGCGTGGTTGGGCTGATCGCCCGTTCCTGCTTCGGCATCTTTTTCTCCGGCGAGGACAGCGGCACGGGGCAAACCATGCGGCAGGCCGTGCAGGAGATCAACACCGATTATCAGTCACAGATTGACGTCACAAAGGCAGGCAGCACCTATGACGAACTGGAAATGTCCGGCTCCCGTGCGGTCTGGCCGGAGGTGCTGGCGGTGTATGCCGTGAAAACCACCACCGCCCCCGATGATCCGCAGGAGGTCGCCACGGTGGACGATGCCAAGAAGGCCATCCTCAAGGATATTTTCTGGCAGATGAACGAAATATCTTCCAGCACCGAGAGCAAAACCGAGGAGGTCATCACCGAAACCGATGACGGTCACGGGAACATCGTGGAAACCACTACGACGGTCACACGCACCCATCTCTATATCACGGTCAGTCATAAGACCGCCGAGGAAATGGCAGACCATTTCAACTTCACCGCCGAACAGCGGCAGCAACTCTCCGAACTGCTTGCCGAGGAAAACCGCAAGTTGTGGTCATCCGTTCTCTATGGCATTTATTCCGGGGACGATGCTATCGTCACGGTGGCGCTATCGCAGGTCGGAAATATAGGCGGCGAACCGTACTGGTCTTGGTACGGCTTTGGAAGCCGTGTGGAATGGTGTGCCTGCTTTGTCAGCTGGTGCGCCGACCAGTGCGGCTATATCGACACGGGTGTCTGCCCGAAATTTGCCGGTTGCGGAAATGGCGTGCAGTGGTTTCAGGAGCGTGGACAATGGCTGGATGGCTCCGCCGAGCCTGTTCCCGGCATGATTATCTTCTTCGATTGGGACAACAAGGGCGGCTCCGGTCCCCAGGACGGAGAGGCGGACCATGTGGGTATCGTCCAGAAGGTGGAGAACGGAATCATCTACACCGTCGAGGGTAATTCCGGAAATCTCTGTCGGGTGAACCGCTATTCTGTGGGACAGTATGAAATTATGGGCTACGGTGTTCTGCGCCCGTAACCGTAAAAAAGAAAATGGTGTCACCCCACTGGGTGACACCATTTTTATCAAAAGCAACGCAGCAAACGAATTGACGATAACGCATCAAACGCTATAATGGACTTGACATCAATTATTGGGGACGGAAATGATACGGACATTTCGTAAATCTAACCCATTTGCGATACCGCCGCCAAAAGCTGTTGGTATTGGGGCGTTTCCGGAAAACCTGACGGAGACGGTGACGGCGTAACTTCTGTTGTCAGCGCCGGTGCAAGGAAGCAAATGCTCTGGATCACCCGCATTTTGTGCTCCAAGGAAGAATGGACATAGACCTGAAGCGTGGTGCGGACATCCGCATGGCCCAGCATCTCACTCAGGCTCTTGACATCTACCCCACGCTCCACGCAGCGGGAGGCGTATGTGTGCCGCAACACATGGAAATTTCGGTACGGGATGCCCGCTGCTTTCAGCAAGGTTCGGTATTGATATTGCATTGTCCGTGGCTCCATCGGCGCACTTTTCCCAGTCAGGAGATAGTTTTCTCCGTTTGGATGGGACTGGATGATCTTTTTCAGAAGGGCGGCCATGTCCCCCGGCAGGGGGATAGTACGCCGAGCGCTGTCACTTTTGGGCGGTAACACCATCAAGCAAGTACGGTCCCCGCTGCGGATGCGCTGTACAGTTTTGGTGATGTGGATCACACCATTTCGCAGGTCAATATCTTTATATTGTAGGGCGCACAGTTCCCCAAGACGTAATCCTGTATTCAGCGTCAGCAAAATGCCGATACCGGCGGTCGTCGGCTTGTCCATGATCTTCTGCGCCAAACGCTGAATTTCATCCGGATAGAAGATGTCGATCTGCTTTCGTCGATATGCAGGCAGCTCCACGGCCAACCCCGGACTGGTGCAGTCCAGCTTTTTGGCGCTGTATCTCAGGATGGACTTCAAAAGTACACCCACGTCTCTGGCGCTTTTTCCGGAGAGACCGCCTTTTTGCAGGCGGAGAAGAAAATCAGAAATCTGATTCGCCGTCAGTTGGCAGATAAGAATGGCCCCAAAAGCGGGCAAAATATAGTGTTCCAGCATGTAGGCATACCGGGCAAGCGTGGACTGCTTCAACTTATCCTGCTTGTCCGCAAGAAACCGCTCCGCAGCTTGATCCAGCGTGAGTGAGGAAGCTTTCATCGGCGCTTTTTGACAAGCATCCAGGCATTTCTGCCGTTTTGTGCGGCACTCCCGATAGCTGCTGGCATAAACATAGCCGTACTCGGCCCGGCCGGAGGGCGAGTGGCCCCGGATATACCGTCCCTCCCAGCGCCCATCCTTGCGCTTGTAAATATTTTCTCCACGTTTTGGCATATAGGCCCCTCCTTGACGATGTTTTTGACGGCGTATTTTACTTGCATCTGCTGTTTCGACCGATACAATTCAACACAAATGTGCTGAAACGGAGTATCACTATCACACGCATTTGTAATTTGCATGAAATTTTGCTAAATTCCGGCAATACGGTCATTGACTTTTGCGGGAAGTGTCGATATAATATAGGCGATTAGGTGGACTTCGGTATCGCAAATGGGTTAGATTTACGAAGGCTTATGTCCCGGATTCCTATTCTATCATCCCCAACAAAGACCAAGTTGATTCTCGAAAACAAAATATGCGAGTCCGATGATGCTGCACGGCGGTCATCCGAGCCGGAAACGGTCAGGTGATTGCCTAAAAGGAAAGGGGTGCAATGCCCCATGCGGTCGGCACTGTAAGCGCAAGGATATGATCGAGGCGGAAAACCGCTGGGGCGAAAGCCCGTCATTGCGAGAAAATCGTGAGAAGGTAGATCATAGACGCAGAGGAAACCCATCAAAGCGCAAGTCAGTAGAATTGTGTAGTTAGGACTCAGAGGCAGCGGGCGCTCTCTCCGTGGTGCTGATGGCAGGAGTGTACGCTGATGGCCCATTATGGGTTTATCGGCGTATTATTTTTACCACTTATGAACACGGAGGAGGTATGCCCCTATGGCTAAGGTGGCGGGTGCTCAGAATTTTGACGGCAGGAACTGGCACGAACAGCACATCGCAAAACGGACACGGGCGGCTCTGGAGGAGCAGGACCGGGCCTTTGCGGAGCGTCATGCCGGAGATACCCTGCCGGAGTTGGCCTGTTATCTGCGGCGCTGCGCCGGACATTGGCATAAGTCCCCGGCTCCTTGTGAGATCGTCGGCGGAAGCTATATTGCCGAGCGGTTCGGCAGTTGGTCGGATGCTCTGCGGGCGGCGCACCTGAATCCCGTGTATGGGCATCCGCACAATCGGTCGAATGGCCGGTATCAGCGAGAGATGAAGCGCCAGATCGAGTTGTACCGGGCGGAGCGGGACGCAAAACGGGCGGAACGGGAAAAGAAAAATCTGGAGCGCCAGCGGGTCAACACCGCACGGGCGGCAGCCAAGCAGGCGGACGAGCCTTGCGAGGCCGAACGGACGGAAGCGGTCCTTTGAGGGGCGCTGACCGGGAAATTACTTTCGGTAAGCACGTTGCCGAATCGGCAGCGAGTTTATAATAAAAATTCTCTAAGGAGGAAAACATCATGAAGAAAAGACTTTTGTCCCTGATCATGGCTGTCATGATGGTCGTTGTGCTGGTCGTCCCGGCCGCAGCTGCCACCACGGACACGACCAGCAACGGCACGGTGACCGTCTACGTCACCTACGGTATGTTTACCAAGGGTGGCTATGACACGGTTGCGAAGGCTCCCAAGGCTCAGGAGTACAACAGCGACGCAGCACCGACCTCGGACAAAATCAACGCAAACTTCTACATCAACGCTTATACCCTGAGCATCAGCGACATCGAGGCTAACTACATGGAGACCACGCAGAGCCTGTATGGCGCACCTACCGAGAAGCCGGATTATTTCAAGGAGCCGAATCTGCTGGATGCTATTCTGGCTGCGTTCTTCGAGAACGGCATTGACATTACTGATTCCGACACCGTGTATGCAGGCTGGGATGACCACCCTGTGCGTGGCAATCCCGGTGCTTACATCAACTATGTTGCTCCGCAGTACCCCGTTTACAATGGCACCACCCAGAAAACGATGGACGGCGTGCAGTACAATGTGTATAGTGGCGAAGGCTGGAACATTGCCTGCGGCACCAGCGCATCCAACATCAAGGCTCTTGATGCCTATGGCACCAGCACTGCTCTGGAAGACGGTATGATTATCGTCTTTGACTTCAGCCCGTATCTGATTTACGATGTGCTGTAAGTTGTTTCGCTAAAAAGCAATCAATCGTTTTCGGCGGGGTGGGGGCGGTCTCCGCCCTCATCCCGCCATTTTTCAAAGACTATGAAAGTGTAGGTGGTACATAACACATGAAAAAGCGCTTTTTGGCCGGACTATTAACAGCTGTTTTGCTGGTCAGTCTGCTGCCGGTGAGTGCCTTCGCTTCGGAAGATGAGCAGAATAGCGGGCTAACAGCAGCGGAGCAGACGGAGACGACGCAGGCCGCAGAAATACCGGAAGCTGAACCGGACATACAGAATGTCCCGGCAGAAACAGCTTCGTCCGAAAGTTCGTCCGTCGATGTGACGGACTTTTCTTTTTATGCGGTGCGGACTTGGCAGTCAAAGGGCTACTATGATCAGCGTTCAGAAAGCCGGATTCAGCTGACAGAAAAAGACGGCGAGTATATTTTGTATGTGCCTGTGAATGGAATTAATGACCTCGGCAGGCAATGGGATTTGCGTGTGCAGGCCCCGCAAGGTTACACCGATACCTTCTATCTGTATTATATTACCTATCGTGATCTTAGCATTAAAGACGAGGGGACCAGCGCTAAAAGCGATGTTGGCTACTCCGTAAACGCCAGTTCTGAAACCTATACCACTGAGGACGGCGAAACCGTTCAGAGTGTCCAAACAAATCTGATACATACAGCAACAAATACGACCTTTAAGTGGTCTGATACCATGACCCTGACATGGACAAAGGATGGAGAAGAACAACACTGTAAGCTCCACATCGTGCCCTATTGCGATTTGGAGGAACCGACTCATCTGACCGTATCCACCATGAACGGGAATAAGATGGAGGGCTGCCCTCTGGCTCGGGTGGACGAGAACACCTACCGGACCCGGGCAGTTCAGGGCCGTACCACCAATATTAACCTGACACTTACGATGGACCGGTTCAAAGCCACCATCAACGGCACAGACTATGGCAAAGGAACCAGCTTTCCGGTAGATACCTCGGAAATCGGCACCAAGACCTATACTCTGGTCGTCAGCGACACCGGAGAGCAGGCCGAGACCCGAAGCTATGAGATTATCATTGATACCATCAGTGAGGAGGATGACCTTGTTCCTCGTTTGGATACCTCGAAAACGACTAACGGGGGGAAGGGGTCTCTCTACACTATCAAGACCGCCGATCAGGCCGAATTGAAGATGGTGCTGGATGAAACGCAAGCACAGAAGGTGCAGGCAGCAGGCGGAACCACCACCTATAGCTGGCAGGTGGGCGGTCTGGAGGTCTCCACCTCGGACAGCTACACAATAGAGACAAAGTACAAGTTTTCTATGGTGCAGGTGAAATGCTTCATCACCAACACCGTGGATGGAGCAGAATGGACCAAGCAAGTTTTTATCAATGTAAAGAACTCAGTGCCGGGGGCTATTGACTATACCCCTACCGTCATTGTGACCAACGCCGGTACCGATGAATATACCGTGGGACATCCGGCCGGGAAATTGGAAGCGACTGTGGTAAAAGACGCCAATACGCCCGGTGGCAGCCTTCTGCGCTACCAGTGGTACAGCAAGGCGGAAGGGGCGACCAAATGGACGGCGATTTCCAAAGACGGTACCGCCAGCGTGTACTATCCGCTGACCAACGAAGTGGGTACCACCTCTTATTGCTGTGTGGCCCGTGTGGCCTATGCAAATGCAAAAGTCCCCACCACCGTCCCGGAGGATGCCTGCGCCACCATCACTGTGAAAGCCCGTGAATGGGCCAAGGAAACGGGCATCACCGGCAGCGGCACACAGGATGACCCGTACACCCTCAGCTGTCTGGCGGGTTTTGAAGCCGTGCGGGACGAGGTAAATGCCGGTATCCCCCTGAAGGACGTTTACTTCAAAATGACGGCAGATGTGACCCTGCCTGCGGATTGGGAACCCATAGGCGGGCTCAAGGATCCCAACTATGTGGGGACGCTTATGAACCGTGCAGACATGGGCCGCCAGATGAACCCCTTCAGCGCAACGCTGGACGGTGACGGCCATACGCTGACCATCGCCAAGGGCGGCAAATGTCTCCTGAAATATACCCGTGATGCCGTGATTAAAAACCTGAACATTCAGGGCGAGCGCATCGAGGGCAACGGCCTGCTGCAATACTACACCGTGGACTATGGCGAGGACGGCCTGTACAATACCGGCGTGCCCGATACCATTACCATTGAAAACTGCCATATCGTCGGAAAAACCAATATCACGCAGTCCGGCTTTTTGGGCGGCTATGCCTCTGGAGCAAACCGTATCGTAATCAGCAACTGCTCCGTTGGCGAGGATGTGGTCATTGGCTGCGACAAGGATCAGGACCGTATCGGCTCTCTGGCAGGCGACTTTAACGGAACCATCGTGAACTGCACCAGCGCCGCCACCGTTTACGGCGTGAACCGTGTGGGCGGTCTGGTTGGCGCTAAAGGCCAGTCTATGGGCCTGTGCGATGTCATGAGCAGTTCCTTCACCGGCAAGGTCATCGCCACCGGCGACTATGTGGGTGGCATCATGGGTGTCGGATATGTGGCAAATTCTGCCCCCAACTCCCCTTGGGCGCTTGTTCAGGGCTGCTTTGTCAGCGGCAGCGTGGAAGGCAAGGATTATGTAGGCGGCATTACCGGCGGTGAACCCGGCGTGCTCCAGTGCTGGGGCAACGGCGCAGGCGTTATCAGCGACAATGTGTTCTACGGTACACTTTCCGCCACCGGCAAGAATGTTGGCGCTATCGCCGGTAAGATCCGCTCTCTGAACAAATATACCGAGGTAGATAACAACTACTATCTGGCCGACTGCGGGGCCGAGAAGGGCATCGGTGCCATCGACTTGGTGGACACGACCTGCAAGGATTACCCCGCCGTCGAGGATGGACGGTATATCTGCTCCAGAGAGGGTTACGAGGAGCCGCATTTCATGGCTGGTGATTTCAGCCGTGAGGACGATCCCCTCGGTGCAGATGCGGATAAGCTCGCCAAGGCCGTGACGGCCAAGGAACTGACGGACGGCACCGTTGTGGCGTGGCTGAACGGCTCTGACCACAGCTATCACAACTGGATCCAGGGCGAGAACGGCCCCGTTATCAGCGATAAGCCCGTGGCCTATGCGCTGGCCGTTTCCGGCGATTACAAGACTACCTACACCATTGGCGACGAGCTGGACCTGTCCGGCCTTGTGCTCACCGCCACATGGACGGACGGCTCCACCACGGAGGTCGATCTGGCCGACGTGGAGATCACCGGCTTTGACACCAACCAGCGTGGTGAGCAGACTGTGACGCTGGCCTACGGCGCTGCCAAGGTGACCATCACCGTCACCGTGCTGCTGCCTGCGGGCAAGGATATTACCGTGTCCTTCATGCTGCTGGGCGACTCCGCCCACGGCGACAGCGGCGACAAGCACACGCTGGCTGACAACAACCTCGAAACGTGGATCGACGCCATGAAGGTCACGGTCAGCAACAACGCCACCGTGCTGGATGTGATCCTGGCTGTTTGTGGCGACAGGTTCGACATCAAGAATGAAAGCGGCAACTACATTCAGGCCATCACCCCCAAGGACGGCACGGAGCTGGCCGAGTTCACCAACGGCAATCTCTCCGGCTGGATGTACACCCTCAACGGCGTACACCCCAATCTGGGCGTGGCGCAGCAGTACCTCAACGAGGGCGACGTGATCGTGTTCCATTACACGGATGATTACCTGAAGGAATACGAGGCCGAGCAGAACCGCACCAAGACCGCCGAGGAAGTCATCGCCATGATCGACGCCATCGGCACGGTGGACCTCAGCAAGGCCGGTGCTATCAGCGCCGCCCGGTCCGCCTATGACAAGCTGACCGACGCCGAAAAGGCTCTGGTCACGAACTATGATGTTCTGGTGGAAGCCGAGGCGGAATATGCCCGTCTGGCCGCCGAGCAGGGCAAGAAACTCGACAACATCTACACCACCACCGGCGACTACATTTCCGGCCTTGGTACGCCGGATGTGGGCTCCATCGGCGGCGAGTGGATGGTCATTGATCTGGCCCGCTCCGGCCGCACGGTCCCCGACGGCTACTACGAGAAGGTCGTGGAATATGTGCAGAAGCACGCCGACGAGAATGAGCGGCTGCATCGTGCGAAGTCCACGGACAACTCCCGTATCATTCTGGCCCTGACCGCTATCGGCAAGGATGTGACCAATGTTGGCGGCCACAACCTCCTGAAGGGTCTGGACAGCATGGATTACATCCAGACGCAGGGCATCAACGGCCCCATCTGGGCGCTCATCGCTCTGGACAGCCACAACTATCCGACCTCCGGCGATGTGACCCGTGAGAAGCTGATTCAGGTGATTCTGGACGCACAGCTTCCGGGCGGCGGCTGGAACCTTAGCGGCAATGACGCAGATCCCGACATGACCGCAATGGCCATTCAGGCTCTGGCTCCCTACTACAAGGAGAACGATGCCGTGAAGGCCGCTGTGGACAAGGCACTGGATGTGCTGTCCGAGCTGCAGCTGGCTACCGGCGGCTTCGGCAGCTGGGGCACCGAGAACAGCGAGTCCTGCGCTCAGGTCATCGTTGCGCTGACCGCTCTGGGCATCGACCCGGCCAAGGACAGCCGCTTCATCAAGAACGGCCTGACGATTCTGGATGCGCTGGCCAGCTACTATGTGGACGGCGGCGGCTTCCGCCACATCGCCAGCGGCGACCGTGACGGCATGGCCACCGAGCAGGGCTACTACGCTTTGGCTGCCTACTATCGCTTCCTCAACGGCCAGACCCGGCTCTATGATATGAGCGATGTGACGATCAAGGCAAACGACCAGCCCACCGACCCGACGACCCCCGTGACGCCTGCGACCGGGGATAATCAGCCGGTCGTGCTGTGGTTTGGTTCCGTGCTGATTTCCGGCGCTGCGATCCTTCTGCTGGCTCAGAAGAAAAAGAAAGTCCGGTAATCCCATTTAGGACCTTTGCGCCGGGGCGCACTCATGCGTCCCGGCGCAATTTCAAACAACGTGCTGGATTTTAGGAAATGCCTATGCGAATGAAGAATGTGAACTATCCCTCAGACCCATCATAGAAATCCATATTGGAATGTAGCGCAAACTGCCCGAATGGTGCGGTTTCTGCACTTACGCTTTGAATCGGCTCTGCTATGCCTTTGGCATGGCAGAGCCGGTTTTTGTCTTTGCTGCAGGAACTTCGAGGTGGTTCCCCACTCGGTTTAGAACGGGCGTGCGCACTCGCACCTTTCGGCGCAAGGAATTCCTTCCGTCTGTGCCGCTCCATGCAGACTGCGGCAAAGGCAGAAAATCTTCTGATTTTTCTGCCTTTCGTCCCATAGCAAGCAGAAAATGTGCGGCCAATAGGTGCCGTGGCCCTCCTCCCTCAATATGAAACCCAAAATTCATATTGAAACGGAGGAAAATACGATGGATGGAAACCATCCGAAAAACAAAGGCACGCATCCACGCCGTGCAAAGGCGAAAGACAACCCCTACACGATTTACACAACCGGCTCCGATAACGGCCATCCGAAGTACATTCTGGAGTTTACGGACGGCCAGAAGCGGCCGCAGCGGCTTGAAATAGAGCAAGCGCTCTATGAACTGTTTGACCAATTTGAACTGGAGGATAAACGCTTTCTGAACGAGGTAGACCGGCACTATGAGCACATTGACCTGACCGAAGCCGAGATAGAGCATCGGGCGGCCTACCCGAAAGAATCTCTGGAGGAAGAAATTGGCCGGGTGCTCCTCTACGAGGAATTACATAAGGGAATCTCACAACTGACACAAACGCAGCAGCGGAGATTGGCGCTCTACTATTTCCACGGGCTTACCTATGAGCAGATCGCAGCAGCGGAAGGGTGCCGGTATCAGGCCGTCCGGGATTCGGTACGATCCGCAATCCAGAAATTGAAAAACTTCATGAGTGAGTAACCTAACTATGGGGCGGCAGAAACCCTCTGCCGCCCCCTTCTTGTATAACTAAAAACGAAAAGTGGCTATCTCACTAAGAGACAGCCACTTCTTCATGTACCTATTTTGATTGCAATTTAGCCACCGGCAGCATATCCGCCGCCAATATCCTCACCCAAGCCTACACAGGTATACATCCAGCAAATTTCATCCCCCTGCTGCGGTGCATAGCGAGAACAGCCGTAGTTGGGGAACCAGCCATTGACCTTATACATCCATCCGGACTGACTGCCGACATCGAATTCATACAGATTCGCAATTCCCTCGACGTAGGCGCTGTTGTAAATGGGTGTCCAACTTGATTCCATGTGTATGCCCCGCTCCCGGCAGGTACGTTGAAGAACATCGTAGACGCTTTCCCCCTCGGAAAATGTTACCGTCGTCGTGTCGAGAATAATGCCGTTGGAAGGAACGATGTCCTTTTTGGATTCCTTTACCTTATCCATATTGTCAAGGATCGTTTTGCAGGTGATGGAGATCGTGCAGGTATATTTCGTCGATGTATCGACCTCCGTATCTTCCGGTTCTGCAGGCGCAGGCTTTCCATCCGGCACCGGGTCCGTTTGGTATTTATCCTTTCCCGTTGATGGGTCAATATCCTGCTTGCCGCTTGTAGAAGGCGTTTCCTGCGTACTGTCGGACGGTGTCGTATCTTCCGGTTTCTCTGTATCTGTGGATTCATCTGGCGGAATATCCGTAGGCGTCTGAATTTCCTCCTGCTGCGGAGCATCGGGGATATTATCGGACGGTTTTCCGCTCTGACCAAACGAGAAGGCCAGCACAGATGTGACCAGCACCGCAACGATCAGTGCAGCGCCGATTCCAATGGACAGCAGTTTTTTCTTCTTTGGCTTTTCCGGTTCCGGCTGTGGTTCCAAATGCGGTTCTTCAAACAAGCTCATGCTATGTCTCCCTTCTGCAGGTGGATTTTCTGCTGCACAGATGATTTTGAATACTGACAGCGGTGAGATTCAATAGTTAATTACTATTATACATATTCTAATAATAAAATCAATATTGTGGATGCGGTTTACGAAGATTATCAGCGTGTACCACATTGCAGATAGAAATTTTTTCAAATCATGCCTTGTAAAATGACTTTTGAGTGAGGAAGAAGGTAGAGAGACAGAAACTCTCTGCCTTCTTTCCGTTTATGCGGCGAGTTGGTCAAGTGTACCTTGACAACCCCATACCCATTCATCAAGTACATTCCCATAGGCGATGCGATGAGCAAAAGCTACCTTAGCAGCTGCGCCATGACCCGCCGGATGAAACAACCAGACTGCACCTAATGTTGATTTTCTGTCTGCGTTTTGTTTCTGCCGACAGTGAGCGAGAAACAGCGGCTATCATCACACGGCGGCTCCGTGTGTGGCCATGACCGTCTGTGGGGGCGATACTCCTGTCCGGCCATAAAGTCGAGCGTTGAAGCGGTTTCTGCCGTGATCCGTCGTAACAAGTGGGGGCAGCTCGGAGAGATCCTCGGAGGGGTGCAATTCCCGTGGAGCCGACAGCCATCGGCCGCTTGATGATTTCCTGTGCAGGTGGGGCGTCGAGGACAAGTGACCTGCAAATAACGATTATGATAGACCGGGCGAAAATGCCATATTTTCTCCCGGCCTTTACTTAGCCGCAGCGAATACGGCATCCTTTACGGAAGCGGAGGTGAACCAGCGTGACCAATGAAGAACTGAACACAGCCTTATATGAAAAGATGTTTGCCGAGCAGGAGACTTATCGGGCGTGGCTGCTTGCGCAGGCATCGGAAGAAATTCTGAATCACACCTATGAATATACCGTGCGGGAAGATATTTTGATGTCTCTGGAATACAACAGCCTACCCAACGCACAGGTGCGGGCTTTACTGAAATCCCCCAGCCCTCTTGCGGACGTGTTTGCGGCGTGGGGGGACCGGGAGACAAGCTATATGGAGGAAATCTGGCAGACTGTCACAGATCGAGCCCGAGCGGAAGCACAGAAGTCCCGGAACACACAAAAGGAGCGATGAGAACGAAGTCCGGTTGGATTGCCCAATCGGACTTTTTACATAGCCGCCGCAAACGGCAAAGAAGGAGGTTTTACATGAGCCGCACATATTTACGGGGCGAGATCTATTACGCCGACCTTGACCCCGTTGTCGGATCAGAACAAATGGGGACACGTCCCGTGCTGATTCTTCAAAACAATGTTGGGAACCATTTTGCAAGGACGGTCATCGTTGCGCCGATCACCAGCCGTATCCATGCAAAATCGAAGCTGCCTACGCACAGCTATATTGGCATGATTGGCCGGATGAAATACCCTTCGGTAGTCATGCTGGAGCAGCTGCGGACTTTGGACAAGCGCCGCATCGGCTACTATATCGGCAGACTTCCCGAAGAAAAAATGCAGGATGTGACCAGAGCGCTGTGCGTCAGCCTTGCCATCCGCCCAAATACGTCGAAAGGAATGTGATCCGCAATGGAAAAATTGTTTACCCGGAAGGAAGCTGCCGAACTGCTGGGGATCAGCATCACGACTCTGGATGCGGCAAGGAACAGCGGCCTCATCGCCTATGTGCAGTATGTTCCCAATGGCTGCGTTTTCTTTACCAGCGCCAGCCTTCAGGAATATGTGGCCAAGTGTACGCACAGAGCAAAGCCCGTGGAGAAGAAAACGACCTACCGCAATGTGCGAAAGGATAATTCGCACATTTGAAGAATTGCCACCCATCTGATAAAACAGAAGCAACGCAGCAATGCGTAATACTCTTGGAGGTGAGATAATGGCAGGAAAAAGAAGCAGGATCCCGAAGTACGGCACGGTCGAAATCAAAGGACACACCTACTATCGGACGACCATAACGGATAGTGAGCGAAAACAGCGCACCCTCTATGCCAAAACATGCGAGGAGCTTTATGACAAGGAGCTGGATGCCCTGTCACAGTTGGACGATGACCGGCAGCGCAGGAAATCGCCTACAGTGGCGGACTACTGCGAAAAGTGGCTGGTGATGCAGTCCGCCCATGTACGCACAACAACGCTGACAGACTATACCTCTAAGGTGCGCCGGAACATTATTCCGTATCTCGGAGAGAAGAAAATCGCAGATGTGACCTTGGATGATATTCAGCTTGCCCTTGTGCCGGTCTCCAAAAAATCCGCCTCGGTGTATAAGTCAGTCATCGTGATCTATAAGTGCATTTTCCGGGCAGCAGAGGAAAGCCGGATCATCAAAAAGAATCCCACGGTGTACCTGTCCCCAAAGGGAGGCGGCGTACCGCAGGCGGAAAAACAGCCTTTGACAGACGAGCAAGTACAGCGGCTGTTGGATGCGGTTCGTGAATTGCCGCCCTATGTTTTTATCATGCTGGGGCTATACGCCGGTTTACGGCGGGAAGAAATTCTCGGTCTGCAATGGGATTCAGTTTACTTGGACACCGAGGCACCGTATTTGACCGTGCGCAGAGCATGGCACACGGAACACAACCGACCCGTCATATCAACAGAGCTGAAAACCGCTGCCGCAGAGAGAAATATTCCGCTGCCGGATCATCTGGCGGCTTGTCTGAGAGAAGCCAAGAAAAAATCAACCTCGGATTTTGTTGTAGCGAATCGGGACGGCGATCCACTCAGCTACACGCAGTTTAAGCGGCTCTGGCAATATGTTGTGACCCGGACGGCAAAGCCGAGGATCGCCCGCAAGCAAGTGGACGGGAAATATGTGAAGTATATGCTTTACCCGGAGCTGGGAGAAAAGGCACGGAATAACGGCCATGTGGTGTATAGTCTGGACTTTGAGGTGACGCCGCATTTGCTGCGGCATACCTATATCACCAACCTGATCCATGCCTCCGTCGATCCCAAGACGGTACAGTATTTGGCAGGTCATGAAAACAGCAGGATCACCATGGACATCTACGCCAAGGTGAAATACAATCGACCTGACGATGTGGTAAAGGCTATGACCAGCGCCTTCGCTGAATGGGACGCTTCATAAATTAAGTTGTACGCACACAGGGCGGGGAAGAAATTCCTCGCTCTGTTTTCATGCCGGTTTGCACCTTTGCGCCCAACGCTGATTTCTGGTAAAACGGATATGCCAATACATAAGGCTAAGAAAGGAAGGTACTTATGGCGAAGAAGAAACAGAACATACCGGCATACGGCACCGCCGAGATCAACGGTGTCACCTATTTCCGTACCAGGATCACTGACGCCGATGGAAAACGGGTTCCCATTTACGCTTCCACCTGTGAGGAGCTATACAAAAAGGAACAGGACGCACGGCAGCAGGTACAGGACATCCTTTTTCGGAAGCAAAACCCTACCGTAGAAGATTATTGTGAAAGATGGCTGCTCATGCGTTCAGCCACGGTAACACAAGATACGCTGCGGAATTATCGCAGGGAGATGTATAAGTATATTGTCGAGCCGCTTGGGAACCTGTATCTTTCCGATGTGACGGCCGACGACATCAAGCTGGCGCTTGTTCCTGTGTCCAAAAGAGCAAAGCACACTTTTGATACCGTCAATATGCTTATTAAAAGCGTCTTTTACTCGGCAGAGCGCAGCGAGGTCATCGACTACAATCCTGCTGCTAAGATCAGCGCCAAGGGCGGTGTGCCAGGTAAACCGATGGACGCACTGACGGATGAGCAGGTAAAAAAGCTGGTAGATGCAGTCAAGGGCCTTCCCCCGTATGTGTTTGTCATGCTCGGCCTGTACGCAGGTCTACGGCGTGAGGAGAGTCTTGCTTTGCAATGGGACTGTGTGTTCCTGGACACGCCGACCCCATATATTTCTGTCCGGCGTGCATGGCGGGGAAGCCACCGGAAAGAGCCGGAGATCTCTACCGTATTAAAAACTCCGGCATCCCGAAGGGATATTCCCATTCCAAAGTGTTTGGTGGAGTGCCTGCGAGAGGCAAAACGATCTTCCAAATCTGCCTTTGTGATTTCAAATCGTAAGGGTGGCCCCCTTTCTGAGGGGGAATTTGTGGGTGTTTGGTACCATGTTAAAAGTCACACCGCAGGAGAGAAAATCAGCTACAAATATGTGAACGGAGAACACATCCGTTATACGACCTGCCCCATTCTCGGAAGCCATCGAAAAGGCTCCCCGAACCATGTGTATAGTCTGGACTTCCATGTGACCCCGCACCAGCTTCGCCACACATACATTACGAACCTCTTATATATGGGGGTAGACCCCAAGACCGTGCAATATCTCGCCGGGCATAAAAACAGTAAAACAACTATGGACATTTATGCAAAAATCAAGTATAATAAGCCCCAAGAACTTCTCCCTGTCGTAAACGCTGCGTTACGGCCTGTCGCAATGTCTTGAAAATACCCGTTTTTAACGATGTTTTCTGTTAATATACGGGCTAAGTCCAGTTGCGACATCCTCAAAAGTGTTGGAATATCAAGGGGAATCGGGATTTTTTTCAGCCCAGTACGGTCTCAAAGCAGCTCGTCGAGCACCTCAGTTCAGCAAGCGATAAAAAAGTTATCCTTTTCCCCGGAAAACTTCGGTTTTCCGGGGTTTTCTTTTGGCTTTTGTTACAAAGCATTGACATACCAAAATCCGAGGGGACAAAATTCTGAAATGATAGACCACAATATCTTGCGGTTTGACGCAAAATGCCTTGATGTCAAAGGGATTGTTGTTGTACTCTGCCAGCATTTGCAGCCCTCTGCTCTGGTTGCCGCATAGCCGATGGTGATTTGTTCTTGAACGGACTTGCCTGTTTCTGGGTTAACATGCCACCCTACCGTTTTCCTCACTGCATAGGGCCTTCTTCGCTTTCCGGGCATTTTCTTGACGCTTCCATATCCGTTGGGTGATCTCAAAAAATCTCAAACTTCCCTTCTCCCAGCGTTTGAATTAAATTTGATAAAGGGTATGTGTTTGACCTGTCCGACGGCGGCATCCACCATGTCCGGGGCACCGTGGAGGTCACGGGCCAGGCCGGAGGTCTTTTTTGGACAGCATGACAAAGAGAGCCGCACGTCTGTGCGGCTCTCTTTGTTTGAGGATAGAAAGGAAAAGCAATTCATGTCGTAGGAATTACTGTGGACAAGATACACCATGAGAAAAAATTTGTAAAGCGACAAAATCTCATTTTAACATTAAAGAATGTCATGGAATCATCCTATTTTTGCACAATGCACGGAATATCTTCTTAAAAATTGGGCAAAATACATAGAATCCCTCTCTTGCCCGGGGAAAAAGTACGTTGTATAATAGCAGTATGAAATAGTTTCATAGCTGGAGGATGGCATGGATACGAAAAAACTGGAGGCTCTGGCGGCGGCCGTACAGTATGGCAGCTTCACCCGGGCGGCGGAGGCCCTGGGCTATACCCAGTCCGGTATGACCCACATGATGAACAGCCTGGAGCGGGACATCGGATTTCCGGTGCTGCTGCGGGGCCGGGGCGGGGTGCGGCTGACCCCGGCGGGGGAGCGCATCTATCCCCTGGTCCGGGAGGTTCTGGCGGCCTCCCAGTCCCTGGACCGGGAGATCGCCCTGATCAATTCCCATAAGGAGGACACCATCCGGGTGGCCTCCTATTCCAGCATTGCCATGCACTGGCTGCCGGAGGTGATCCAGCAATTCCGCCGGGTGCACCCGGACCTGACGGTGGACATCCAGATGGGCAGCGTGGAGGAGGTGTACCGCTGGGTCCGGGAGGACAAGACGGACGTGGGCTTCGCCAGTCTCCAGGACGGCATGACCATGGATTGGGTCCCCCTGGCGGAGGACCCGCTGCTGGCCATTCTGCCGCCGGAATACGACCTGCGGGGCCGTGACCGCTTCAATGTGGAGGATTTTGCCGGGCAGGAGTTCCTGATGCCGTCTCTGGGCTTTCACCTGGACATTCTGCGGGCGCTGAACCGCTCCAACGTCACGCCGGTGATCCGCACCACCCAGGTGTCCGACAGCGTCATCATCTCCATGGTAGAGCACGGCCTGGGCGTCAGCGTTCTGTCGGAGCTGGTGCTGAAGGGCCGCCGGGACGATGTGCAGGCGGTGCCCCTGGACCCGCCGGCCTACCGCCAGCTGGGCATTCTGGTGCGGGACCGGAAGGACCTGCGCCCTGCTGCCCGCCGCTTCATCACCGAGGCGCGTGAAATCATCGATCAGATCAAATAGGAGAACCCATATGCTTTCATTTACCCCCCTGACCATTGAACACCATGCCCTGCTGCGCCGCTACTACGACGGGTGCGACTATCACCTGTGCGAATATTCCACCGGAACAAAGCTCATGTGGAGCCTGTACCTGCGGCCCTCCTTCGCCCAGGAGGCGGGATGCCTCATTGTCCGCAACCGGGTGGACGGCGAGTGGGTATTCGACTTTCCGGTGCCGGGCCCCGGCGGCGACGTGGATGCCGCCCTGACAGCCATTGAGGAATACTGCACCGAGACGGGAACGCCGCCGGTGATCTCCGTGGTGCCGGAGGAGAAGGCCCCGGAGCTGCTGCTGCGCTGGCCCCGGTTCCGGCTGACCAACGAGCGCAACTGGAAGGATTACCTGTACCGGGCGGAGGATATGGCCGCCTTTGCCGGGCGGAAATACAGCGGCCAGCGCAACCACATCAACAAGTTCCGCAAGGAGTACCCCAATGCCCGGTTCGTGGTCCTTACCGGGGAGGATATGCCCCTCATCGAGGACTTCTGGGGGGACTATGAGCAGGAGTTCCAGAAAACCAGCTTCAACGCCAAGCGGGAGCTGGCCTATGCCAAGGCCCTGGCCCGGCTGCTGCCGGAGGGCTGGCTGCTGGGCGGCGGCCTGCTGTCGGAGGGCCGGCTGGTGGCCATGAGTCTGGCGGAAAAGTGCGGCGACACCCTGATCATCCATGTGGAAAAGGCCCTGTATTCCCACCAGGGGGCATATCCCACCCTGGTCCAGGCCTTTGCCGCCCACTTCGGCGGCGACTGCACCTACATCAACCGAGAGGACGACGCCGGGGACCAGGGCCTGCGGACGTCCAAGCTGCAATACCTGCCGGTGCGCCTGGCGGGGAAGCTGCGGTTCGAGGTCCGCTGCGAGGCCGACCGTCTGCGGGAGATCCCCACCCTCACCACGCCGCGCCTGACCCTGACGCCGCTGGAGGACCGGGACGAGGCGGCATACAACACCCTTTGCCTGGACGACGACCGCAACCGCTGGTGGGGGTACGACTTCCGTCAGGATCTGAAGGGGGAGCTGACGGAGGATTATTTCCTGTCCGTGGCCCGGCACGACTTTGCCGCCCGTCAGGCGGTGAATTTCGCCGTCCGGCTGGACGGACACCTTATCGGCGAGGCGGTGCTGTACCGGTTCGACTGGCGGGGCGGCGCGGAGCTGGGCTGCCGCATCGACCGGGCCTACGCCGGTCACGGCTACGGCACCGAGGCCTTCACCGCGGCGGCGGAGTGGGCCCTGTTCGGCCTGACCCTGGCCAAGGTAAAGGCCAAGTGCTATAAGGAGAACACCGCATCGTATAAAATGCTCTCCTCCTGCATGCGTCCGGCAGGGGAGGACGACACGTTCTTCTACTTTGAAAAGCTGGTATAATTCGCATAAAAGCCAAGCAGCGGAGGCCCTGTCGGGTCTCCGCTGCTTGCAGTACAGGCAGTTTACTTGACGCAGATGGTCTCGATCTCCACCAGCGCGCCCCGGGGCAGAGCGCCCACTTCCACGGCGCTGCGGGCGGGGTACTGGCCCTCGGTGAAGAACTCGGCGTACACCGCGTTCATGGCGGCAAAGTCGCTCATGTGCTGCAGGAACACGGTGGTCTTGACCACATTGTCCATGGTCAGGCCGGCGGCCTCCACAATGGCCTTGATGTTGCGGAACACCTGGCGGGTCTGCTCCTGGATGCCGCCGGGAACGAACTCGCCGGTCTTGGGGTCGAAGGGTACCTGGCCGCTGGTGACCAGGAAGCTGCCGCAGTCGATGGCCTGGGAATAGGGGCCGATGGCGGCGGGAGCATTGGTGGTGGCGATGATCTTCTTCATAACAGAGCTTCCTCCTTATATAGTATCCTCTAAAGCAGCGGGCCTTTCGGCCCAACCCTGTTATATCACACTTTTTGCCGTTTGGCAACAGCGGAACCGGGTTATTCTCCGCCGAAGCACAGCCGCACGGCCCAGGCGGCGGCAATGAAGGCTGCCAGGTCCGCCGTCAGGGCGGCGGGAATGGTATAGCGGGTGCGGCGGATGCCTGCCGCGCCGAAATACACCGCCACGGTGTAAAACGTGGTCTCCGAGCAGCCCAGCATCACCGCCGCCGTGCGGCCCACGGCGGAATCCGGGCCGTACTGCTCCATCAGCTGGCTGCCCACGGCCAGGGCTCCGGACCCGCTGACTGGCCGCACCAGCAGCAGGGCCGCCGTCTCCGGCGGGATGCCCAACGCACCCAGCACCGGCGACAGCACTGCCGCCAGAGCGTCCATGGCTCCGGAGGCCCGCAGCATATACACCGCCGTCAGCAGGGCTGCCAAAGCTGGAAGGATTCTGATCACCACCGACAGGCCCTCTCCGGCTCCCTGGGTCAGGGCGCTGAACACGTCCACCCGCTGCCGCAGGGCGTACAGGGCTGCCCCTGCCAGAAGGCATGGGGTCACGAATGCCGTGGGGTCCATGTCAGCTCCTCCATACCCGGCTCAGCAGCCGGGCCGTCAGCAGTCCCGCCGTCACGGAGATGGCCGACGACAGCCACACCGCCGGCAGGATGTCGAAGGGCGTCCGGCACCCGCAGGCGGCCCGGACTCCGGCTACCGTGGTGGGCAGCAGCTGCAGGGATGCCGTGTTCAGCACCACCAGGCGGCACAGCTCGTCGTCGGCCACGCCGTTCTGCCCCCTTGCCATGCGCCGGGCCGCCCGGATGCCCAGTGGTGTGGCGGCATTGCCCAGGCCCAGCAGATTGGCGGACACGTTGGCCGACACTGCCGCCAGAGTCTCCGGGTCCCGGCTGGCCCGGGGCAGCAGCCGCCCCAGGGCAGGACGCAGGGCCGCTGCCAGCTTCCGGCTCAGACCGCAGCGGCTCATAAGCTCCATAACGCCGCTCCACAGACACAGCACCCCCGCCATGGCGATGCATAGCTCCACCGCTGCCCCGGCCCCCTCTAAGGCGGCCGCACTCACGGCGTCCATGGTGCCGTTGACGGCGGCAAACACCAGTGATACCGTCACCATTCCCGTCCAGATCCAGGCCATTGCCATGTCCCGTCCCCCTTTCCTGCCATATATATGCGTGAAAGGGCGGGGGAGATGCATAAATATTTTGCAAAAAATGGAACAACACTTGTTGACTTGACGCGATACTTGCCGTATAATGGATAAGCACGATGCATCATGCGAAAGAGGGTCAATTCGATACAGGGGGGATGGCATTGTGAAATCGACGGGTATTGTAAGAAAGGTGGACGAGCTGGGCCGGATCGTGCTGCCGGTGGAGCTGCGGCGCACCATGGACATTGTGGAAAAGGATGCGCTGGAGATCTATGTGGACGGCAATTCCATTGTCCTGCGGAAATATCGTCCCAGCTGTATTTTCTGCGACAGCACCAAGGATGTGCGTACCTTCCGGGGCCGCAACGTCTGTCCCCGTTGTCTGCGGGAGCTCCGCGAACGGGTGTGAAATGACATAAATGCAGCAAAAAGCAGGCCGTGGGGCCTGCTTTTTCAGCTTTTTCCCTTCAGCCGGTCCAGGAGGCGGCGGAGGGGATTTTTTTTGCCCTCCGCCGCGGCGGCCGGAGGGGAGGCCAATGCACTCCGGACCCGGGCCAGAGCGGCCCCGGCCCCGGGAACGTTTGCCTGCTTGCCTTTTTCATACAGGTCCGCCGCCTGACGCAGGTCCCGACGGACGCCTGTGCCCCGCTCATACAGCCGCCCCAGGCGGCACAGAGCCAGACCGTTTCCCCGCTCTGCCGCCTGACGGTACAGGTTGGCGGCCACGGCGGGGTCCTGCGCCACGCCGCTGCCGGTCTCATAGCAGATGCCCAGCCGCACCATGGCCTCTGCGTGTCCCTGCTGGGCGGCCTGCTGGTACATGTACACGGCGTATTTGGGCTTTTTCTCCACACCGTCGCCGGTTTCGTAGCAGGTGCCCAGCAGATACTGGGCCCGGGGCATTCCCACTGCGGCGGGCCGCTTCAGCAGAAGGGCGGCCTCCTGGTGGGCGTGGGGGTCCTTTCGCCGACGCAGCAGCGCCGCCAGACAGTACTGGCCCTCCGGGTCCCCCAGGTCCGCGGACCGGCGGTACAGAGTCTCCGCCTGCTGCGGGTCCTGCTGTGCGCCGTGGCCGGTCTCATAGCATACGCCCAGCCGGGTCATGGCCCGGACATGGCCCCGCTCCGCCGCACGGCGGAAATAGGAGACGGCCCGGTCATAATCCTGCTCGGTGCCGTGGCCGAAATAATAACACATGCCCGCCTGGCACAGAGCATCGGTATAGTCTCCCTGGGCGGCGGCCAGGAAGCAGCGGAAGGCCTCCTGCTCGCTGCGCTCCACGCCCTTGCCCTGGTCATAGCTCAGTCCCAGGAAGTGCCAGGCCCGGGGACAGCCCCCCTCCGCCGCCTGGCGGAACAGGCGGGCTGCCTCCCTGTGGTCCTGCGCCACGCCCTTGCCCAGACGATACAGCACCCCCAGGGCGCACTGGGCGTCGGGATATCCGGCGTCCGCCGCCTCCCGGTACAGGGCCAGAGCCCGGGATACGTCCCGCTCCACGCCGTCGCCGAATTCGCAGCACACGCCCAGCAGGTACTGGGCCCGGGGCAGACGCTGCTCCGCCGCCTGGGCGAAGCAGTATGCCGCCTTCTTCTGGTCCTTCTCCACCCCCTGGCCAAAAAAGTACATGACGCCCAGGTTGCACCGGCCCATGGGGTAGCCCTGGTCCGCCGCCTGGCGATACAGCTCCACGGCCTTGGCGGGGTCCTTTTCCACTCCCTGGCCGCTTTCATAGCACACGCCCAGGTTGCACAGGGCCGGGGCGTAGCCATGGGCTGCCGACTCCTGATACAGGCGGCAGGCCCAGTCCTCATCCTGGTCCACGCCCAGACCGTTGTCATAGCACAGCGCCCGCCAGTACAGGCCCGCCGGGTCGTCCTCCGCCGTCTGGGAAAACCAGTAAAACGCCTTTTTGGGGTCCTTTTCCACCCCGTTGACGCCATACAGACAGTTGACGCCCATCTGCACTGCGGCATTGGCATCGCCGTCCTCCGCCGCCTGGCGGCAGTCCTCCAGGGCCTGCCGCCGCCGGTCCGCCAGCTTCAGCAGCTCCGGGGAAAAGGCCACGATCTGGGGGTCCTGATCCAATTGTCCGTGGTCCGTCATAAAAATCGCTCCTTGCCTGTGTCTTACCGGAAGGACAGCAGCTCCTCCGTCTCCTTGCGGCCCGGGCCGTTTTTCCACTGCTCAGGATAGCCCATGGCGATGAGGCAGGCGGCCCGCTGGCCCTCCAGCTCCAGCAGCCGCCCGGCGGCGTCCGCGTCGAAAATGCCCAGGATGCAGGTGCCGATGTCCAGCTCCCGGGCCGCCAGGCAGAAGGTCTGGGCGGCGATGCCGGCGTCGAACATCTCCCATCCGGCAGCCTGGACCTCCGTCAGGGGGGCGTCTCCCTGGCCGGACAGGCCGGGAATGTAGGTGACCACCGCCAGAGCGGCGGCCCGGTTGATGGTCTTGGTGTTGAAGCCCTGGCCGGGGATGCACTCCCTGGCGATGCGCTCCTTCAGCACGGGATCGTCCACGACGACGTAGCGCACGGGCTGGGTGTTCTTCCAGCTGGGGGAAAACCGGGCCAGGTCCACCACCCGGCGGATGTCCTCCCGGGGGATGGGGGTTTCCTGAAAACGGCGGCAGCTGACCCGCTGCCGGATGCATTCTGCGGTGGTCATGGGATGATACGCTCCTTTTGATAATAGTATTTTTATTGTAGCACAAATTTTTCTCTCCGTAAAGGGCGGCGGGGCCGTACTTGTAAAATCCGGGAAAATGTGATACAATGCGGAAATATACTGGGACAAAGCCGGGAAAAGGGGGGACAAAAAATGGGTCTGCACGACGGGCACCGCCAGCGCAAGCGCCAGCAGTTTTTATCCCACGGACCCCAGAGCATGGCCGACCATGAGCTGCTGGAGCTGGCCCTGTTTTACGCCATCCCCCGCCGGGACACCAACGAGACCGCCCACCGGCTGCTGGAGCAGTTCGGCTCCCTGGACCGGGTGCTGACCGCCCCGGAGCAGGAGCTGGAGCAGGTGGAGGGCGTGGGGCAGAACGCGGCTGTGCTGCTGCGGCTGATAGGCGCCATGGGGGACCGGGCCCGGCGGCCGGGACGGGAGGAAAAGATCGTGGCCTCCGTGGACCAGGCCGGGGCCTACTTCCTGCGGCTGCTGGACGGGCAGCGGACGGAGCAGCTGTATCAGCTGTGCGTGGACGCCAAGGGAAAGGTGCTGTCCTGCCGGATGCTGTCCCAGGGGCAGGCGGACATGACGGTGCTGAGCCTGCGGCAGGTGGTGGAAAACGCTCTGCTGTCCGGGGCCAGCGGCGTATTCCTGGGCCACAATCACCCCAGCGGCGTGGCTCTGCCGTCTCCGGCGGATATGGAGGCCACCACCCAGGTGCGGGACGCCCTGAAGCGGCTGGACATCCGGCTCATTGACCACATCATCGTGGCCGATGGAGACTATGTTTCCATGGCATCCAGCGGACTGCTGCGGTAGATTCCCGCCATTTTGGGCAAATTCACGAAGAAAATTGACAGAAAAGGGTAGAAATGCTGCAAAGAATCTGTTATAATAAGAGAATCTTATAACGTAATATAGAATATTACATTTGCTTGTAAAAAGCCAAATAAAAAAATAGGAGAAACCAATGGAAACACAGAAAAGACGGCGGGGCGACCGCCGTGACGGCCGGCTGCTGCGGGAACTGGATTCCCTGCACTTCATCACCGGCATTATTTACCCCAACCGCTGCGACAACGAGGCGTATATTTCCGAACGCATCGACCTGACGCCGGTGAAGGAGTATATCGCCCGCCGCAACGAGACGGAAACGGACTTTCCCTATACCTATTTCCACCTGGTGCTGACGGCACTGGTGAAAACCATCACCCTGCGGCCCAAGATGAACCGCTTCATTGTCAACGGCAACTTCTTCCAGCGCAACGAGGTGACGGCCTCCTTCGTGGTGAAAAAGCAGTTTTCCGACAAGGGGGCCGAGGCTCTGGCCATGCTGCACACCACCGGCGACGACACCATCGACACGGTCCATGAATACATCCGCCAGCAGGTGACGGAGTGCCGCTCCGACAAGGTGGACAGCACCACCGGCGAGATGGACATCCTCAACAAGCTGCCCCGGTGGCTGGGCAAGGCGGCGGTGCGGTTCATCATGTGGCTGGATAAGCACGGCTGGGTCCCCGACAGCATGACCTGCAACGACCCCTACTACAGCTCTGTGGTGCTGTCCAACCTGGGCTCCATCAAGCTCAAGTGCGGCTATCACCACCTGACCAACTGGGGCACCTGCTCCGTGTTCTGCATCATCGGCGAAAAGAAGATGAGTCCCTTTTACGATGCCGACGGCAGCGTCACCATGCGGGAGACCCTGGACCTGGGTCTGACCATTGACGAGCGTCTGGCTGACGGTTACTACTATTCCAAGTCCATCCGGCTGCTGAAGTATCTGCTGGAGCACCCGGAGGAGCTGGAGAAGCCCTTGAAGGAGGAAGTATCTTATGAGTAAAGCCGCCCAGGTAAAAGCGCCCTGGCTCAACAGCAGGGACCCCGAGGTGCCCGCTACCCTGACGTATTCGGAGCTGTCCATGTGCAGCCGGGTGGAGGAGATGGTGCGCCGCTATCCCGACTACATCGCCTATGAGTTCATGGGCAAGTGCACCACCTATGCCGAAATGTGGAAGAAGATCAACGCCTGCGCCAAGAGCCTGAAGGCCATCGGCATCCGGGAGGGTGACAAGGTCACCATCTGCATGCCCAACGCGCCCCAGACCCTGTGCATGTTCTACGCCGTGAATATGGTGGGCGCCATTGCCAACATGGTCCACCCCCTGTCGGCGGAGAGCGAGATCGCCTTCTATCTGCGGGATTCCGGCTCTGTGGCCGCCATCACCCTGGACCAGTTTTATCCCAAGTTTGAAAGCGTCCGCAAGGCCGTGGACCTGCCGTGCCTGATCATCACCTCCGTGGCCGACGAGCTCAAGCCCCTGATGAAGGTGGGCTATAAGCTCACCGAGGGCCGCAGGAATCCCAAGGTCCCCTCCGGCCGGGCAGGTGTGCTGTCCTGGAAGGAGTTCCTGCGCCGGGGCGAATATGTGGAGATCTATCAGGTCCGCCGCAAGGCCGAGGACCCCGCCGCCATCCTGTATTCCGGCGGCACCACCGGCGTGACCAAGGGCATCCTGCTGTCCAACCGCAACTTCAACGCCCTGGCGGCCCAGATCATCGCCACCAACCCCTTCTTCCGGCCCGGCCACAAGATGCTGGCCATTATGCCCATGTTCCACGGCTTCGGCCTGGGTGTGTCCATCCACTCCATGGTGGCCAACGGCGGCCACTGCATCCTGATCCCCCGCTTCACGGCCCAGAGCTATGCCGAGCTCATCAAGAAGCACCAGCCCAATCTCATCGCCGGCGTTCCCTCCCTGTTCGAGGCCCTGCTGCGGGTGAAGGAGATCGAGGGGGCCGACCTGAGCTGCCTGCTGGGCGTGTTCTCCGGCGGCGACAGCCTGTCCGTGGAGCTGAAGAAGCGGTTTGACGCCTTCCTGAAGGAGCACGGCGCATCCATCACCGTCCGGGAAGGCTACGGCACCACCGAGTGCGTCACCGCCAGCTGCCTGACCCCCATCCACAAGCAGAAGGAGGGCTCCATCGGCATCCCCTTCCCGGATACCTACTACAAGATCGTCAAGCCCGGCACCCAGGAGGAGGTCCCCTATGGGGAGGAGGGTGAGATCTGCCTGTCCGGCCCCACGGTGATGCTGGAGTATGTGAACCACCCGGAGGAGACGGCCCAGACCAAGCAGACCCACGCCGATGGCCTGACCTGGATCCACACCGGCGACCTGGGCATGATGGACGAGGAGGGCTTCATCTATTTCCGCCAGCGCATCAAGCGCATGATCGTTACCAACGGCTACAACGTCTATCCCTCCCAGCTGGAGAATATTCTGGAGGGTCACGAGTACGTCCACCTGAGCTGCGTCATCGGCGTCAAGGACCCCATCAAGATGCAGCGGGTCAAGGCGTTTGTGGTGCTCAAGCCCGGCTATGTGCCCACGGAGGCCTGCAAGCAGGAGCTGATGGAATACTGCCGCAAGCACATCGCCAAGTACGCCATGCCCTCGGACATCGAGTTCCGGGATGAGCTGCCCAAGACCCTGGTGGGCAAGGTGGCCTATCGCGTGCTGGAGGAGGAGGAGAACGCCAAGCTGGACGCCAAAGCCGCCGAAAATGCCAGGATCGACGCCCAGCGCCGCCAGCTGGAGGAGGAGCGCAAGGCCGCTGCCCAGGAGCGCAAGGCCAAAAAGCCCGCCGAGCCCAAGCAGGGGAGCAAGGCGCAGCCCAAGCAGGAGGCCGAGGAAGAACCGAAAACCCAGGAGTAACCAAGAATAAAGTGCAGGAGGCTTGTCAATGGACAGGGAAATGAGACGGCAATACACCGTACTGGTGGACTTTCTGGGCCACATTCTGGGCCCGGACTATGAGGTGGCCCTTCACGAGCTGAAGGACGACTCCAACGAGATCATCGCCATTGCCAACGGCGAGCTGACCGGGCGGCATCTGGGCTCCCCCCTCAGCAACAAAATGCTGGAGTATCTGACCAGCCATTTGTATGAGACCCAGGACTATGTGCTGCGCTTCGAGTCCACCGCCATCACCGGCAAGAAGCTGTGCTCCAACTCCCTGTTCATCAAGGGGCCCCACAACGAGCTGGCGGGCCTGCTGTGCATCAACTTCGACAGCAGCCGCTATCAGGAGCTGTCGGCCCGGGTCATGGACCTGTGCAGCAATATGCTGACCCCCGGCGTCCAGAGCGGCGCCCGGCTCATCGTGGAGGATGAAACGGACTCCACCGCCGACGCGCCGGAAAAGACGTATCCCACCTCCATCGCCGGGGCTACCGCCAGCATCGTGTCCGAGGTGGTGTCCAACTATCCTGTGCCGGTGGAGCGGCTGACCCAGGACGAAAAGATGGAGATCATGGCGGCCCTGAACCGCAAGGGCGTGTTCCTGCTGAAGGGCTCCGTCAGCTATGTGGCCAAGGAGCTGCACAGCTCCGAGGCCAGCATCTATCGCTATCTGGGCAAGCTCAACAACCGTTCATAATGCAGAGCGCCGCGAAGCAAATGCTTCGCGGCGCTTCAGCCTGTCAAAGAACCCCCAGCAGCTCCACGCTGTCCCAGCGGCCAGCTCCGTCAGAGGGATGTGGCTCTTTGAGACGGCCACTTTTCGTTGAAATTAATGAACAACATGTTGTGTATTAAGTTCTGTTTGACAAATATGCAGATTGTATGTTATATTATTTGCATAAAATGTATGCATTCATACAATAAACAGCTAACGCATGAAGGAGATAAAATGTGTTTGACTTTGTGTGTAACGACTTTTGCCGACTCAAATAGATGGACCGTACGATGTGATCTGGAACTAAAAGGAGAACGCTATGTGGTGGAAGAAGTATTCCTTTTTGCTGATGTATCCGATGGCGGTGTTTGGCGTGGTGGGCAGCTCCTATTATGCGTCGGGGCACCTGAACACGTTTGATAAGTGGTATCTGATCGTGTTTGTCCCCCTGGGCCTGTGGCAGTGGATCGAGGCCTTTGTGCGCTGGCGGCGGGAGAGAAGGACGCCTCCAGAGGACGGCGTAAAGCCGAAGGATGACGATGGGCCAACGGCCAGGACTCCGTAACAGCAGAACGGACCACCCACGGTCCGGGGACAGCTCCCCGGGCCGCGGGTGGTCCGATTTTTACGCAGCCGCGCCCAGCAGCAAAAGCGGCAGCAGCCACCGGGGCCTCATGCCTCCGTCTCCCGGGCCAGCGCGTCGGCCAGGGCGGCATAATCCGCCAGGCTCAGCCGCTCGCCCCGGACGTTTTCCGGCAGACCGCAGGCGGAGACGATGGCCGCCAGCCGGTCCTTGGGCAGGGAGAATCCGGTCTGCAAGCTGTTTACCAGGGTCTTGCGCCGCAGGGCGAAGCCCGCCCGCACCGTTCGCCACAGCATGGCCTCGCTGCCCACCTCCACCGGCGGCTGCTGCCGCACGGGGCAGTGGATCACGGCGGAGGTGACCTTGGGAGCCGGCAGGAAGCAGGTGTTGGGCACCTCGAACAGCAGCTCCGGCGCGGTGTAATACTGCATCAGCAGGGTGAAGGCCCCATAGTCCGCCGTGCCCGGGGCGGCGCAGATCCGCTGGGCTACCTCCTTCTGAATCAGCACCGTCAGGGATTGAAAGCAGCGGCTTTCCACCACCCGGGTCAGCAGGGGGGTGGTGATGTTATACGGCAGGTTGGCGCACAGGATAGGCCGCAGGCCCCCGAAGTGCTCCCGCACCAGGGCAGGCAGCTCCTGCTGCATCACGTCGCCCCGGATCAGGGTGAAATTGGGGAAGTCCGCCATGGTCTCCTCCAGCACCGGGTACAGCCGCCGGTCCAGCTCCACGGACACCACCTTCCCGGCCCGCTGGGCCAGCTCCCGGGTCAGGGGGCCGATGCCGGGGCCGATCTCCAGCACGCCGGTGTGCTGGTCCGCGCCGCTGGCGGCGGCAATGTCCCGGGGCACCCAGCCCTGGATGAGAAAGTTCTGGCCCATGGCCTTGGAAAAGTGAAAGCCGTGGCGCTGCAAAAGCGCTTGGATGTCATTGCGGTTGCAAAGGTCCATATTGCCTCCTATTCGACAACAAATTGTATTTTTCTACTGAATTATTCCTCAAAGTTATCATTTTCGGGGCCGGGGCGGTACTCAAGCAGATCCCCGGGCTGGCAATCCAGGGCGCGGCAGAGCTTGTTCAGGGTGTCCACCCGGACGGCCCGGGCCTTGCCGGTTTTCAGGATGGACAGATTGGCCATGGTGATCCCCACCCGGTGGGAAAGCTCCGTCAGGCTCATTTTCCGCCGGGCCAGCATCACGTCGATGTTGAATACGATCATGTCCCCACCTCCTTAAATGGTCAGGTCGTTGTCCTCCCGCAGGGCGGCGGCATCCGCCACCAGCCGGGACAGGACATACAGCACGATCCCCGCTGCCAGGCAGCAGAAGGTCACCAGCGGCGTGATCAGGAGGGTCAGAGGTGCACTGCCTGCACCCAGATAGGCCACAATGAGCATTCCCGCCGGGAATATCACCGCGTCGGCAAAGGCCAGGCGGCTGACGGTGCGCAGGTCCCGGGCATTTTTCCCGGTGAAGGCCATACCCTTTACAGCGATGCTGCCGCAGACTCTCCACGCCGGGACCAGGGCCCAGAAGATCGGCACGGCAAACGCCCACGCCCAAACAAGACACGGCCAATAGGCCCAGGCAAACTCCGGCGCGGCCCGGACCGTGTCCGTCCCGTAAAACGGAAGAAACAGGAAGAAGAACACCGCCAGCAGCAGTCCAGCCGCCAGCAGAACGGCCCGCAGCAGGGCCGACATGGTTTTGGTTTTCATATGCGTTGCTCCTTTCGCTTTCTGGGATCAGGATAGCACAGATCATACCGCATGTCAAGCATTATTTATCGAAAATCAAAAAATTATTTCTGTTTAGAAGGGAGGTGTATTTTCCTGTTGCATTTTGGCGGCAGCGGGTATATACTAAGAGCAGAAAACAACCGAATAGCTGTCTTCGGGGCGGGGCGAAATTCCCCACCGGCAGTGATAGTCTGCGAGCGGCCGCGGCCGCAGGAACCGGCGCAATTCCGGTACCGACAGTATAGTCTGGATGAGAGAAGGCGTGTACGGCATTGTCACAATGCTCTTTTTTGATGCGTGCACCTTGGAAGGCAAGTCTTTCCGGGTGTTTTACTTTTATCAAAAGGAGCGTTTTTTCTTATGACGCAAGCAAGCAAACGAACCCATCGCCTGGCGGTAGCCGCCATGCTCAGCGCCGTGGCCGCGGTGCTGCAATTCGTGGAGTTTTCCATCCCCCTGATCCCCAGCTTTGTGAAGCTGGACATTTCGGACCTGCCCGCCCTGCTGGGGACGTTTTCCCTGGGCCCGGTATACGGCGTGGTGATCCAGCTGGTGAAGAACCTGCTGCACCTGCCCTTCGGCTCCAGTGCCGGAGTGGGTGAGCTCAGCAACTTCATCCTGGGGGCTGTGTTCGTGCTGTGCGCCGGCCTGGTGTACCGCAAGCACAAGAGCCGTAAGGGCGCCCTGATCGGGGCGATGCTGGGTGCGGTTCTGATGGCTGTGGTCAGCGTCCCCTCCAACTACTTCTTCGTGTATCCGGCATATGTCAAGGTGTACGGGATGCCCCTGGAGGCCATCATCGGTGCGTACCAGGCCATTCTGGGTACCATTGCGGAGGTCCCCTCCTCCAACGCTCTGCTCAACTGCCTGCTGGTGTTCAACGTGCCCTTCACCTTCTGCAAGGGTCTGCTGGACGTGAGCCTGTGCTTCCTGATCTACAAGCCTCTGTCCCCCCTGCTGCACAAATAAGACGGGCTGTCCCGGCAATAAGCGATCCCCCTGTCCGCTATGTGGACAGGGGGATGTAATTTATGTGCCGCTGTGGGCGTGGGCCTTTTCCGGCTCCTCCCTCTCCGGCGGCAGGGGCCGCACCCGGATCTCCATGACCCGCCGGTGCTCCACCCGGGTGACGCACACGTCCAGGCCGTCGGCCTGGAACCGGTCGCCTACGTCGGGCACCCGCCCGATCTCCTCCATGACCCAGCCGGACACCGACGAGGCGTCGTACTCCTCGCTGGGCTTCATGTCGAACAGGTCGTACAGATCGTCCAGATCCGCCGAGCAGGCCACCAGATAGCTGCCGTCGGACTGCTTCCGGAACTCCTCGATGACCTCGTCGTGCTCGTCCCAGATCTCGCCCACCAGCTCCTCCATAATATCCTCCATGGTGACGATGCCCTGGGTGCCGCCGTATTCGTCCACCACCACGGCCATGTGAACCTTATTCTGCTGCAATTGCCGCAGCAGGTCCGATATCCGGGCGGTTTCCGTGGTGTACAGCACAGAGCTCTTCAGCTCCGACAGGCGCTTGACGCCCCGGCAATAGGCGGCGTAGAAGTCCTTCTCATGGAGGACGCCGATGATATTGTCAATACTGTCGTGATAAATGGGCAGCCGGGAGAACCCGCTGTCTGCGTACATGGCCGCCGCCTCCTCCATGGTGGCGGTGTCCGCCAGGGCCTCCAGGTCCACCCGGGGGGTGAGGATCTCGGAAACCTCCATGTCGTTGAACTCGATGGCGTTGCGGATGAGATCGCTCTCGTGCTGGTCCAGGCTTCCCTCGGTCTCGGCCTGGTCCACCATCCCCATCAGTTCCTCCTCCGTGATGCCGTCGTCGTCCTGGTGCCGCAGCAGCACCCGCAGCAGCTTCTTCCACTGGGTGAACAGGAAGTTCACCGGCGTCAGCAACACCGCCATCACCCGCAGCAGCGGCGTGGCGACGATGGCCCAGGCCTCCGGCCGCTCCTTGGCCAGGCTCTTGGGCGTCACCTCGCCGAAGATCAGGATCACCACGGTCAGCACCGTGGCGGACACCGTGGGACCCTTTGCGCTGCCGATGAGCTGGATAAACAGCACCGCGCCGATGGTGGTGGCCACGTTGTTGACGATGTTGTTGCCGATGAGCAGGGTGGAGAGCAGCCGGTCGAAATCGGCTGCCAGGGCCAGGGTCCGGGCGGCGCGCTTGTCGCCGTCGTCGGCCCGGGTTTTCAGGCGGATGCGGTTCAGGGATGTAAAAGCGGTCTCCGTGGCGGAGAAGTAGGCGGATAGGGCGACCAGCGCCACCAGCGCCGCCAGCATTGCGACAGTACTACTGTCCATAGAAAGGTTACCAACTCAGCTTTCTGTAATGAAATTTCAGGCAGGTTCACAGCCTGATGGTTCAGTATACCATAATTGGGTCCCGCATGCAACCGATTCGCGGAAATTCCCGGCCCATTCCGGCATTTTGGGGAACCTTTATGGACTATTAACGCAAAAAAGGCCGCAGAGCGGGGAACTCTGCGGCCTTGAGGTATTTACTTGGCGTATTCCACGACCTTGGTCTCCCGCAGGACGTGTACCTTGATCTGTCCGGGGTATTCCAGCTCGTTTTCGATGCGCTTGGCCAGCTCCCGGGCCAGAATGACCATCTGGTCCTCGGATACCTGCTCGGGCTTCACCATCACGCGGACCTCGCGGCCGGCCTGAATGGCGTAGCTCTTTTCCACGCCGGGATAGCTGCCGGTGATCTCCTCCAGCTTTTCCAGGCGCTTGATATAGTTCTCCAGGTTCTCCCGCCGGGCGCCGGGACGGGCAGCGGAAATGGCGTCGGCCGCCTGCACCAGACAGGCCACCAGCGTCTTGCACTCCACATCGTTGTGGTGTGCCTGGATGGCGTGGATGATGTCCTCCTTCTCCCGGTACTTCCGGCAGAACTCCACACCCAGGGCCACATGGGTGCCCTCCATCTCATGGTCCACAGCCTTGCCGATATCGTGCAGCAGACCCGCCCGCTTGGCGGCCTGCACGTCGGCGCCCAGCTCGGCGGCCATCAGGCCGGCAATGTGGCTGACCTCGATGGAGTGCTGCAAAACGTTCTGACCGTAGCTGGTGCGGTACCGCAGGCGGCCCAGCATTTTCTGCAGCTCCGGGTGCAGGCCCCGGACGCCGGTCTCCAGCACGGCGCGCTCGCCCTCGGCGCGGATGGTGGCCTCCACCTCCCGCCGGGCCTTTTCCACCATCTCCTCAATATGGGTGGGATGGATGCGGCCGTCGGCAATGAGCTTTTCCAGAGCCAGCCGGGCGATCTCCCGCCGGACAGGCTCGAAGCAGGAGACGGTAATGGCCTCCGGTGTGTCGTCGATAATCAGGTCGGCCCCGGTCAGTGTCTCCAGGGTGCGGATGTTGCGGCCCTCGCGGCCGATGATGCGTCCCTTCATCTCGTCATTGGGCAGGGGAACCACACTGACGGTGATCTCGGCCACATGGTCGGCGGCGCAGCGCTGGATGGCGGTGGCCACGATCTCCCGGGCGCGGCTGTCGGCCTCGTCCTTGGCCCGGGCCTCGATCTCCTTGATCTTCAGGGCAGTCTCGTGGGTCACCTCGGACTCCACCTGGGCGATCAGGTAATCCTTGGCCTGGTCGGCGGTAAAGCCGGAAATGCGCTCCAGCATCTCGGTCTGGCTGCGCTTGATGATCTGGATCTCCTCGTTTTCCTTGTCGGCGGCGGCGTGCTTGGCAGCCAGCGCCTCCTCCTTCTTCTCGATGGCGTCCATCTTGTGATCGAGGTTTTCTTCCTTCTGCTGCAGGCGGCGCTCCTGCTTCTGCAGGTCGGCGCGCCGCTCCTTCACTTCCTTCTCGTACTCGCTGCGGGACTTCAAAATCTCTTCCTTGGCTTCAAGAAGTGCTTCTCTCTTTTTGTTTTCAGAGCTCTTGATGGCTTCGTTGATGATGCGGGTGGCTTCTTCCTCCGCACTGGAGATCTCTTTTTCCGCCACGCGCTTGCGATAGCGAATACCGAGGAGGAAAAACACCACGGCGGCCACGGCAAAGGCGGCCGCTGCTACGATCCAACCGGTAGGTGTCATGGTTGGTGTTCCTCCTATTCTTTTTTGTGTATGGAAACGGATGGCTCCGTTCTTGGGCAGATAATAACCGGGAGAATCCCCTGTCCCCCCGATGATAATCTTATTTAATTTTAATCGGATTGCACAAAACTGTCAAGAGCGGATTCGCATGTTCCCTGCTATTTTTTCGCTCAGATGTCTAAATTTGCACATATGGTGCGCTGACGTACCCCAGGGTATCGCCGTACAGCACCACGTACCATCCCCGATACTGCCCGAACACCGTCACCGTCTCCCCACTGGGGATCCGGGTCAGCACCCGGCCCGTGACCGACGGCTCCGCCCGCAGGTTCACCGGCCCGCCGGACTCCGTGACGATGACGCCGGGCTGGCTGGGACCGGGATAGGTAAAGGGCAGGCCGAAGTATTCCGCCATGCTCATGGCCAGGTTCTGGCCGATGGCGTCGATGTGGCTTTCGATCCATCGGGCGTCGGCCTCGTTGTCGTGATACCCGATCTCCACCAGCACCGCCGGGGCCCGGGGCTGCCGCACCTCTCCCAGGGTGGTGGTGGGCCGGGTCACCACCCGCTCCGGCAGGGGATAGATCTCCTGCATGTTCCGGGCAATGATCTCCGCCCCCCGCCGCCCGTTGGCGCTGGTGGGATAATAGAAGGCGATGACGCCCCGGTTCTGACCCTGGCTGCCGGGGCCGGAGGCGTTGGAGTGCAGGGCCAGATAGAAGTCGTAGTCCCCGCGGTTTGCCTGGCGGATGGAGGACGCGGCGGTCATATCCGGGGTGTTCCGGGAAAACTGGATGCCGTTGGCCAGCAGATACGGCTCCATGGCGTCGGCCACCAGATTCATGAAATATTCCTCCGACCCGTTCCCGGTGACATAGGGATTATATTCCTGCGTCGAAGGACTCAGATAAATTCTCGGCATGGGCATTCTCCTTTCCTGGTCATTCTATGCCAAAATACCGGCTCTGCGCACTGGTAATTTCCCAGCATATGTGATACAATAGACCCATACGACAAAAAGGACGGTGCCCCTATGAAAGCTGAACGACCCTATCCCCAGATCGCCATCACCCCCAAGGGGGAGGAAGCCCTCACCGGCGGCCATCCCTGGGTGTACGAGGGCGAGGTCACATCCGTCACCGGCAGCCCCGCCGACGGCAACCTGGTGGACGTGGTGAGCCGCCGGGGCAGCTGGCTGGGCGCCGGATTCTACAACAGCCGCTCCCTGATCCGGGTGCGGCTGCTGTCCCGCAACGCCAATGACCGGTTCGATGCGGACTTCTGGGCCCGGCGGGTGCAGTACGCCTGGGACTACCGCAAGACCGTCATGGCCCCGGAGGAGCTGACCTGCTGCCGGATCATTTTCGGCGAGGCGGACCATTTTCCCGGCCTGACGGTGGACCGGTTCGGTCCGGTGCTTGTGGCTCAGGTGCTGTGCCTGGGGCTGGACCGGGTGAAGGATACCATCTTCTCCCAGCTGGTGCGGGTCCTGCGGGCCGACGGGCAGGACATCGCCGGGGTATACGAGCGCAACGACGCCGCCCTGCGGGAGAAGGAGGGCATGGCCCAGGGCAAGGGCTGGTATCCTCTGCCCGGGGAGCCTGTGCCGGACTTCACCTGCGCGGACATCACGGAAAACGGCATCCGCTACACCGTGGACTTTGAAAATGGCCAGAAAACCGGCTTCTTCCTGGACCAGAAGTACAACCGTCAGGCGGTGGCCCGGCTGGCCCGGGGCAAAACCGTGTTGGATTGCTTCACCCATACCGGCTCCTTCGCCCTGAACGCCGCCCGGGGCGGGGCAAAGCACGTCACCGCCGTGGACGTGTCGGAGTTCGCCGTGGAATGTGCCCGGGAAAACGCGGCGCGCAACGGCCTGTCCCAGGTGGTGGACTGCGTGAGTGCCAATGTGTTCGACCTGCTGCCCCGGCTGCAAAAGGGGCAGTACGATTTCATCATCCTGGACCCGCCCGCCTTCACCAAAAGCCGCCAGACCACCCGGCGGGCCATGACCGGGTATAAGGAGATCAACTACCGCGCCATGCGGCTGCTGCCCCGGGGCGGATACCTGGCCACCTGCTCGTGCAGTCACTTCGCCACCGAGGAGCTGTTCCGGAAAATGCTCCGCGACGCGGCCCACGACGCCGGGGTCCAGCTGCGGCAGATCGAGGCCCGGCAGCAGGCCGCCGACCATCCCATTCTCTGGGGTGTGGAGGAGACCAGCTATCTGAAATTCTACCTGTTCCAGGTGGTATAATCAAAAGGAGAAAGCCATGGAATTTCGCGTATTGGCCATCGGCGACGTCACCAGTGAGGAGGGTACCGCCCTTCTGCGCCGCCATCTGCCGGGCTTTAAGAAAATGAAGGGCGTGGACTTCACCGTCATCAACGGCGAGAACATCTCCGGCACCGGCCTGACCCCCCAGCAGGCCGACGACCTGTTTGCCGCCGGGGCCGACGTTATCACCCTGGGCAACCACACCTGGGGCAAAATGCAGATCACCGATTATCTGGAGGAGAACCGCTATATCCTCCGCCCCGCCAACTTCTCCCCCCGCACCCCGGGCCGGGGCTACGGGGTCTATGACCTGGGCCGGGTGCAGGTGGCGGTGCTGGTGCTCATCGGCCGGTGCGACCTGGCCTGGGGCAGCGACAACCCCTTCACCACGGCGGACCGTCTGCTGAAGGCTGGGGAAAAGCCCACCTTCACCCTGGTGGATTTCCACGCCCAGGCCACCAGCGAAAAGCTGGCCATGGCCTATTATCTGGACGGCCGGGTCTCCGCCCTGTGGGGAACCCACACCCATGTGCCCACCGCCGATGAGCGGGTGTTTCCCAAGGGCACCGGCTATATCACGGACCTGGGCATGACCGGGGCGGTGGAGTCCGTGCTGGGCATCCGTCCGGAGCAGTCGGTGGAGTCGTTTCTGGGCGGCCTGCCGGGCCGGTACCGTCCGGCGGAGGGCCCCTGCAAGGCCCAGGGCGCCCTGTTTACCTTAGAGGCCTCCACCGGCCTGTGCACCGCCGTGGAGCGCGTGGATATCCGATAAAAACAGAGGAGGAACCGTATCATGTCCGTTGAAAAAGTCCGGGCCTATCTGGAGCCCTTCGGCGTGTCGGACCGCATCCGGGAGTTCGATGTGTCCAGCGCCACCGTGGAGCTGGCCGCCGTGGCCGTGGGCGTGGAGCCCGCCCGCATTGCCAAGACCCTGAGCTTTCGCCTGGGAGACGCTCCCATTCTGGTGGTGACCGCCGGAGACGCCAAAATCGACAACAGCAAATATAAGCACTTTTTCGGCATGAAGGCCAAGATGCTCACCCCGGAGGAGGCGGTGGAGCGCATCGGCCACGCCGTAGGCGGCGTGTGCCCCTTCGCCCTGCCGGAGGACGTGAAAACCTACCTGGACCGGTCCCTGCGGCGGTTTGACACGGTGTTTCCCGCCGTGGGCAGCGCCGCCAGCGCCATTGAGCTGACCTGTGACCAGCTGGAGCGCTGCTGCGGGGCGAATTTTGCGGGCTGGGTGGACGTATGCAAGGGCTGGCAGGAGGAGACGGATGGCTAAGGTTCTTCATGCGGCGGATTTCCACCTGGACAGTGCCTTCCGGGCCCTGCCGGAGGAGCAGGCCCGCCTGCGGCGGCAGGAGAGCCGGGAGCTGCCCGGCCGTCTGGTGGACTGGGCCAACGACCACGGGGCCCGGCTGATGCTGCTGGCCGGGGACCTGTTCGACTCGGACCAGCTGTACAGTCAGACGGCCCAGATGCTGGCCCAGGCCCTGTCCCGCTTTCGGGGCACGGTGGTCATCGCGCCGGGAAATCACGACTGGCTCTCCGCCGCCAGTCCCTACCGCCAGCCCATCTGGCCGGAGAATGTTCACATCTTCCTGGGCCGGGGCATGGAGCGGCTGGCGCTGCCGGAGCTTCAGTGCACCGTATACGGGGCGGCCTTCACCGCCCCGGAGGAGCCGGAAAGCGGCCTGCGGGGCTTTTACGCCCAGCCGGACGGCAGCGCCCGCATCATGGTCCTCCATGGGGACGTGGGCAGCCGGGAGGGCCGCTACCGCCCCCTGACCCCGGAGGAGATCGCCTCCACGGGCCTGGACTATCTGGCCCTGGGCCATGTCCACGCCCCCTCGGCCATGAATCGGGCCGGGAGCACCGTGTGGGCCTATCCCGGCTGTCCCCAGGGCCGGGGCTTTGACGAGACCGGCGACCGGGGCTTCCTGTTCGGCGATGTGGAGCCGGGCCGGGTGGATATGCAGTTTGTCCCCTTTGCCCGCCGCCGCTACGAGATCCTCACCGTGGACGTGTCCCAGGGGGACGCCCTGGACGCCATCCGCCGCAGCCTGCCGCCGGATACCTCCCGGGATATTTACCGCATCCGCCTCACCGGCGAGACGGCGGAGCCTTTGACGCTGGCTCCCCTGGAGCGGGCCCTGTCGGGGGAATTTTTCCGGCTGGAGCTGCGGGACGACACGCGCCTGCGCCGGGACCTGTGGGACCGCTGCGGCGACGACACCCTGCGGGGTCTGTTTCTGGGGCAGCTGCGCCGGGAATACGACGGTGCGGACCCCCGGCGGCAGAAGGAGATCGAGCAGGCGGTGCGCTTCGGCCTGGCCGCCATGGACAATACCATTGATTCGTAAGGGGCGCTTTGCTATGAAAAACATCCTCATGATCGGCACCGGCGGCACCATCGCCTCCGGTCAGACGGCAGACGGTCTGGCCCCCGAGCTGGACCCCAGCCGCCTTTTGCAGGACACACCCCGGGTGGCTCAGCTGTGCCGGGTGGACTGCCTGCAGCTGTACAGCCTGGACAGCACCAACATCCGGCCTGACCATTGGCTGGGCCTGGCCCGGGCCATCCGGCAGCATTACGACCAATACGACGGCTTCGTCATCAGCCATGGCACCGATACCATGGCCTACACGGCGGCGGCCCTGAGCTATCTCATCCAGGACTGTCCCAAGCCCATCGTCCTCACCGGGGCCCAGAAGCCCATCTGGTACGACGGCACCGACTCCAAGCGCAACCTCACCGACGCGTTCCTGTATGCCTGCCGGGGCTGCGGCGGGGTGCAGATCGTGTTCAACGGCAAGGTCATTCTGGGCACCCGTGCCCGCAAGACCTTCTCCAAGAGCTTCCAGGCCTTCTCCAGCGTCAACTATCCGGAGCTGGCCCTGATCCAGGACGAGCGCCTGCTGCAATATATCACCACCGGCAGCCGCCCCGCCCCCCGGTTCTACGACGATTTGGACGGCAGCGTGGGCCTTTTGAAGCTGATCCCCGGCACCCGCCGGGAGCTGCTGGCCTTCATGGCGGACCGCTATGACGGCCTGGTCATCGAGGGCTTCGGCGTAGGCGGTCTGCCGGAATACGACGGGTTTTACGACGTGGTCCGCCAGGCGGCGGAGAGCGGCAAGCTCGTTGTCATGACCACCCAGGTGCCCAACGAGGGCAGCGACCTGACGGTGTACCATGTGGGCGGTCATCTGAAGCATACCCTGCGGGTGCTGGAGGCCTACGACATGACCACGGAGGCCGCCGTGTGCAAGCTCATGTGGATCCTGGGCCAGACTCACGATTTTGCCCAGGCGGAAAAGCTGTTTTACGCCCCGGTCTCCCGGGACATTCTCCGCTTTTCCGGAGAATAAGAATGAGGTGATCCCCCATGTCTACCTTGCTGCGCGGCGCTCCCGTGGCGGAGCGCCTGACCCTGGACCTGAGCCGCCGGTCCGCCGCCCTGCGCCATCGGGGCGTGATCCCTACCCTGGCCATTCTCCGCGTAGGCAGCAGCCCCGGAGACCTGGCCTACGAAAAAAGCGCCGCCGCCCGCTGCGCCAGATGCGGCATAGAGGTCCGCCGCCTGTTCTGGGACAGTGCCGCCCCTCTGGCGGATGCCATCCGCGCCGTCAACGCCGACCCATCCATCCACGGGTGCCTGCTGCTGCGTCCCCTGGCGGACAGAGCGGCAGAGGCCGCCGCCGGGCAGCTGCTGCTGCCGGACAAGGACGTGGACGGCATGACCCCCGGCTCTCTGGCGGGACTGCTGACAGGGCAGAGCGGCTTTGCTCCCTGCACCGCCCAGGCGTGCCTGGAGCTGCTGGACTACTACGAGGTTCCTTTGGCCGGACGCCGTGCGGTGGTGGTGGGCCGCAGTCTGGTGGTGGGCCAGCCCGCCGCTCTGCTGCTGCAGCGACGCAATGCCACCGTTACCGTGTGCCACACCGGCACCCGGGACATACCGACCCTGTGCCGGGAAGCGGACGTGCTGATCGCCGCTGCCGGACGGCCGGGCCTCATCACGGCGGACTGTCTCCGTCCGGGGCAGACGGTGCTGGACGTGGGCGTCCATCCCGGGCCGGACGGAACCCTCTGCGGCGATGTGGCGGCGGAGGCCGCCGCCCTGGACGTGGCCCTGACCCCGGTTCCCGGCGGCGTGGGCTCCGTCACCTCCGCCGTCCTCTGTAAGCACACCGTTCAGGCGGCGGAAAAAACGCTGTAATAAAAGGCAGGACCCGCAAAGATCATGCGGGTCCTGCCTTGTTGCATAGCTCTTATTTCACCAGCGCCAGGATCTCCTGGGGCGACACCAGGCCCACAGACCGGTCCGCCACCTGGCCGCCCTTGAATACCAGCAGCGTGGGAATGCTCTCGATGCCGTACTGCAAAGCCAGCTCCCGGTTTTCGTCCACGTCCACCTTGACGATCTTCAGCTCCGGGTGCTGGCCGGACAGCTCCTCCAAAATCGGGGCCAGCATCCGGCAGGGACCGCACCAGGTGGCCCAGAAGTCTACCAGCACCGTCCCGCTGTCCTGCAGGACCTCCCGGTCAAACTCGCTCTCGTTCACATGCAAAATCGCCATATTCAGCGCCTCCTCTTGACGTATAGCATGATTATACCAGATTTCCCGCCGCAATTCTGCGGCAAATGCAACAGATACAAAAAACCGCCTCTTAAAACGGGATAGCCGCCATGGCAGGGGCGGAGGGGTCCGTGAACGGTCCCGCCGACGGGGCCCGCACCGTCAGCAGCAGATAGGCGATGCCCAGCAGGATCGCCAGCACATACCACAGCAGCTCCCCGCCTCTCAGCCGCCGCACCAGCACCTGACCGTGAAGCGTCAGCCCACCGGCCAGAATCAGGCTCCACAGCCGCAGTCCCCGTCCCGGCAGCAGCCAGCACAGTCCCGTCATGCACAGGGGCATGGCCGCCAGCAGCAGGCAGTGCCCGCCCCGCCCCTGTCTCTCCGGGGTCATCCGCCAGATCACCAGCGCCGCCGGCAGATACGGCCAATACAGCAGCTTCCCCATTTCCCAGGGGCTGCCGTTCACCGGCGTCAGCAGCGCCGTCAGCGGACATGGGAACGTCCGGTGCAGCAGCCACAGTGCCGCCGCCGTGGCCGCCGCCGTGAAAAATCCCAGGATATATCGCTTCATTCCGCCCACCTCCGTCATTACCCTATGCAGGCAGACGGCGGGGCAGAACGCTACCGGATGCCCCGCAGACCGGTCTCCGGGTCCACGAACAGCGGCAGCTCCGGCGGTGCGAAGGTCCACACAATAAACGCCGCCCACACCGCCGCCAGCACCGCGCCGCCGGCCACCTGCCACAAAGGCGCCGCCAACGCCCGTCGGCGCAGCACCGTCCAGCTGACCCAGAAGCCCAGAAGCACCGCTATCTGGAAAATGGCGATGTCCATCCACATGAGGTCCCGGCCCAGAACGCCCCGGTACGTATAAAACAGCATGGGAATGGCCGCCAGCCCCGCCAGCAGGCCCGCCGCCCTGGCCGCCGTCACCGGCAGGCCGCTCCGGCCCACGGCCACCAGCTCCGCAATGCTCCACAGCACCCACGGCGTGGTCAGCAGCTTCATATGCTCCCAGACAGACTCGTTGACGGCGGCCAGAGCCCCCACCACCGGGCTTTGCCCGGTCCAATCATATACAAAGTGCAGCAGATTCCCCGCCGCCAGCACAAACAGCAGCCCCAGAACCTCCCAGGTACGCCACTTTTTATCGCTCATGCGCTCGCCTCCCTTTTACCGGAAGCATACACGCTTTTCCGCCGTTTTATACACGGCCCTGCGGTGCAGCACAGCAGGCACACCGCCGTCATCAGCAAAAACGGGCTCCGCCCGACCAGTGCCGCCCCCGCCGCCGTCAATAGCCCCGCCGCCGCCAGGCTTACCCCCCCGGCCATCCGATCGGCCAAAAACGGGTCCGTCCGCCAGCACAGGGCCAGCCACAGCATCCGCCCACCGTCCAGCGGCAGGATGGGCAGCAGATTGAAGCATCCCAGCACCCCCTGGGCCCCGGCCAGCAGATACAGCGGCTCCCACCACCGGCCCAGCGCCGCCAGAGCCGCCGCCAGCAGCAGATTCACCGCCGGTCCTCCGGCGGCGGCCAGCAGCTCGCTGCCGTAGCTCAGCCGCCCCGCCACCTGCATATTTGCCCCCAGAGCGGAGATCTCCATGTGCCGCACCCAGCCGCCCCGGCTGCGCAGCACCGCGTAATGCCCCAGCTCATGGCACAGCGCCGCCAGCAGCACCGCCCCCAGCACCTCCGGAGACGACAGCCACACAAAAACCGCCAGCAGTGCCGGGGCCCCCGGCGATACCCGTACCCGGGTCCGCTCAGGGGGCCGCATAATAGTAGATGGGATTCACATACACCCCGTCCTTATGGAGCTCGAAGTGCAGATGCGGTCCCGTGGCGTTGCCGGTCCGGCCCACCTCGGCGATGGGGTCCCCGGGCCGCACCTGCTGGCCGGAGGAGGCGGTGATGCGGCTGCAATGGGCATACAGGGTGGCAAAGCCCCCCTCATGCTGCACCGTCACATAGTTCCCCAGCTCTGCGCTGTCTCCCACCGCCGTGACGGTGCCCGATGCAAAGGCCGTGATCACCGCACCCTCGTCGGCGGCGATGTCCAGCCCATAATGGAACCGAGTCCCGCTGCCGCCGGGGTCCTGCCGATAGCCGAACCGGTCTGTCACCGTTCCCGTCAGGGGGTTGGCATAGGCAAAGCCCAGCACCTGCTGGGTCAGACACACGTCCCCGGGGGTAGTCTCCGCCGAATATGCCGCCGGGTCCGCCGTCCCCTCCGGGACCGTCTGCTGGGGGCCGAACACCGCCGTATATGCGTCGTTCAGGGCCTGGCCCACGGCGCCCTGGCCGGATACCGCCCGCCCCACGGCGGAAAATGCCGCCCGGAAGTCCGTCTGCCCGCCCATCAGGTCCAGCAGCTTGTCCCGGCACTTGTCCATAGCCGCCGGAGCGCTGATTTTCACCAGCACCACCGCCAGCAGCACCACTCCGCTGACGGCCAGCTGCCGCAGATGGCGGTCCCCCCGCCGGGAGGCGGGCTGCTCCCGCTTGCCCCGGGCCGGGGCCGCCGTCCGATACCGCCGCCCGGTCTGCGGTCGATTGGTCATAGCACATTCCCCCTTTCGGAACAGTGTATGCCGCCGGCCGGTCCGTCAGAACCGAAACGTGCGGCCCCGCCGCGCCGCTGTCCGCCGCGCCGCCTTGACCTTTTGGCGGAAATGGAGTACAATGGCAAAAAATGTTTCTATGCTCGACTGCCAACCCTGCGATTTTGATTGTAATTCGGAGGAATTATGGGATTTATCTATGAAGAGACCAACCATTATGGCGTCGAAGCCATTGTTGCCCTGGAGCGATACTGCACCCCGTCGGACGAAAAAACCTGCACCGCCGCCACGGAGGCCACCCGCATCTGCGAGACCTATGGCATTCCCGAGCGGGAGCTGCTGCCGCTGGTGCGGCCGCTGGCTGCGGCGGAGGAGTACATGCTGGAGCACCTGACGGCGGACCGGGATGCCCTGCAATTTCTGTTTACCCCCATGGCCGGCAACACCTGCCTGGCCTGGAGCCTGGTCTGGGACTATATCCAGGCGGAGGGGGAGCCAGTCTATAAATATACAGGACATACAGAGCAGCAGCGTATGCTGGACGTGGCGGCCATTGCCGTCCAGTACCAGGAGGGAACGCTCTCCGTGCCGGAACGGCTGGACTCCACAGACCAGTTCATCGACTATATGGACCGCTCCGGCATCCCGGCAGCGGACAAGTGGCGGTTTCTGACGCTGTTTGCCCACCTGGAGTTCTACGAGCAGACAGCCTGCCGCATAGCAGCAGAGGCGGCGGCTCTGCTGCAAAAATGCATGGACAGCGCCGAGACCCATGAGCTGCTGGCCCAGTGTGTGGAAAAGACCAGAGAAAATGCCCCCCGTTTGTCGGAGGCCCTGCCCCGGCTGCATCAGGACATTACGTTTATTCCCTGCATGATGCCCTTCAACTCTCTGCGGCTCATCACCAACGAGAGCCGTATCACCGCCATTGTGGGTGTTTTTTACTGGACCATTCTGCGCCTGACGGAGAAGTACGCCGCCAACGATGAGCATTTGCTGGGCTGCCTCAAGACTCTGGGCGACAAAAGCCGCCTGGACATGCTGAAGCTGCTGAAGGAGCAGGAGCGCAGCGGCCAGGAGCTGGCCCGGGAGCTGGGCATTTCCCAGGGCACCGTGTCCCACCACCTGAACGTGCTGGTGCGGGATGAATTCATCCGCATCAACAAGGACGGCAGCCGCCTGCGGTGCAGCCTCAATCAGGCCGCCATCGAGAATATGATCGACGACATCCGCCGTCTGCTGCTTTAAATGCATAAAAAATCAGGTCCCAAGGGGCCTGATTTTTTATGCATTTTTTTATTGACAAATAACATAACAGATGGTATCGTTCGGCCGCGAACATAGAAACGTTTTGATGGGCATAGAATATAAAAGCATATGTGTTCTATGAATTCACAAAAGAAAGGAAGTCCGCAAATGAAAAAAAGGATTTTGTCTCTGTGCATGGCGGTGGCAATGCTGCTGTCCTGTCTGTGCATCACGCCTGCCGCGGCGGCGGACGCTAAGTTCACCAAGGACTACATCAGCGGCGTCCTGCAGGCCGCCGACCTCAATGCCGAGGTCCTGATGCCCGACGTCACCGCCGATGATGTGTATCTCAGCGCCAAGATCCCCTTCGCCTTTGACTATGCCGGAAAGGACGCTCAGGTGGCCCCCGGCAGCAAGTGGGAGGCAGAAAATCTGGAGCACGGCACCCATGTGGCGGGCATCGCCGCCGGCTATGCCGTGGACGGCGAGGGCGCCGTCACCTTCTCCGGTGTGGCCCCCGACGCTCAGGTCATCCCCATGAAGGTCTTTGACGACAGCGGCACGGGCGCCGCCACGACCACCATTCTGGCGGCTCTGGAGGATGCCTACCGTCTGGGCGTGGACGCCGTGAACCTGAGCCTGGGCTCCTACGGCGGCTTCACCGTGGACGAGGACGCCCTCATCAACGACGTGTACAACAAGCTGGATGACGCCGGCATTATGGTCATCACTGCCGTCGGCAACGAGACCTCCTCCAGCTATATGAACAGCTACGGTACCGACGCTCCCCTCACCGGGGACCCCGACAACAGCGTGGTGGCCGCCCCCTATGACTATAAGGACGGCAAGTGCACCGTCTGCGGCGCGGCGGACCCGGATTACCGGCCGGAGCAGCCGGAGAATCCCGGCCAGCCCGAAAAGCCGGAGCAGCCGGCAAATCCCGGCGTCAAGACCGGCGACAGCGGCGTGCTGCTGTACATAGGCCTGATGCTGCTGGCCCTGACCGGCAGTGCCTGGGTTCTGCGGAAAAAGCGTGCCCGGTAAACGGAAAGTTTTTCTTTACAAACGTCCCCGTTTGTGATATCGTATCAGGGTACGCTGCTGTGCGTGCCATGCCCCTTGCCTTAGTCCCGCGGATGCTCTGCCTGTCCCGGCACTCAGGATGTGGGCGCACAAAAAAGAAAGGTGGAAACACAACTATGATGCTGAAAGATCAGAAGACCTCCATCATCGAGGCCAACCGCACCCACGAGACCGACACCGGTTCCCCCGAGGTCCAGGTCGCCATCCTTACCGAGCGCATCAACCAGCTCACCGCGCACCTGAAGGTTCATCCCCATGACTTTCACAGCCGCCGCGGCATGCAGATGATGATCGGTAAGCGCCGTCGTCTGCTGGACTATCTGGCCAAGAAGGACATCGAGCGTTATCGTGCCCTGATTGCCAAGCTGGGTCTGCGTAAGTAAGCTGAAGACAGGGTGGTGTGCCCCGTGCGCACCACCCTTCTTTCACACCATCCCTGCCCGTGTGCGGAGCCGATCAAAGCCTTTAGCAGTTGAAAAAATGCCGGAATCCGGGTATTTTCCGGCACTTTTTCAAGTGCTAAACGGCCCCGGCTCCCATGCGGAAAATTCAAATGAAAAGGAGCCAAACCATGTCTACCATCATTACCCACCGGCAGTTCCCCCACTACCACAAGTACACCATGGACCTGGCGGGCCGCCCCCTGACCCTGGAGGTCGGAAAGCTGGCGGAGCTGGCCAACGCCGCCGTCATGGTCACCTATGGCGAGACCAGTGTGCTGTGCTGCGTCACCGCCGCCGCCCGTCCCCGGGACGGCATCGACTTCTTCCCCCTGAGCGTAGACTTCGAGGAAAAGCTGTACGCCGTGGGCCGCATCCCCGGCAGCTTCAACCGCCGGGAGGGCCGCCCCGGCGAGAAGGGCGTTCTGACCTCCCGCGTCATTGATCGCCCCATCCGCCCCCTGTTCCCCCACGATTTCCGCAACGACGTGTCCGTTATGTGCACCGTCATGAGCGTGGACCACGACTGCTCCCCGGAGATCTGCGGCCTCATCGGCACCTCCGCCGCCCTGGCCATCTCCGACATTCCCTGGAACGGCCCCGTGGGCGCTCTGAAGGTGGGCCTGGTGGACGGGAAGCTGGTGTTCAATCCCACCAGCGAGCAGCGCAAGGTCAGTGATCTGGACGTGACCGTTGTGTCCACCGGCAAGAAGGTGGTCATGATCGAGGCCGGCGCCAACCAGGTGCCCAACGACGTGATGTTCGAGGCCATCCGCATGGCCCACCAGGAAAATCAGAAGCAGGTGGCCCTGATCGGCCAGATGGTGGCCGAGATCGGCAAGCCCAAGTTTGACTATCCCCACGCGGACTTCGACGAGGAGCTGTTCCAGAAGATCGTGGATGCCACCATGGACCAGGCCAAGGCCGCCATGGATACCGACGATAAGAACGTCCGGGAGGCCCGCTGGAACCAGCTCATCGAAAAGTGGCACCAGCTGTTCCTGGAGGACTATCCCGAGATGGATAAGTACCTGGAGGAGATCACCTATAAGTTCCAGAAGAAGATCGTGAAGGCCTGGCTGCTGGAGGGCCACCGGGTGGATGGCCGCCAGAAGAACGAGATCCGGCCCCTGGCCGCCGAGGTGGGCGTGCTGCCCCGGGTCCACGGCTCCGGCCTGTTTACCCGGGGTCAGACCCAGGTGCTGAGCGTGGCCACCCTGGATACCCTGTCCGCCAACCAGAAGCTGGACACCATCTGGGAGGAAACCGAGAAGCGGTATATGCACCACTATAACTTCCCCGGCTACTCCGTGGGCGAGGCCAAGCCCGCCCGTTCCCCCGGCCGCCGGGAGATCGGCCACGGTGCTCTGGCAGAGCGGGCCCTGCTGCCGGTGATCCCCCCGGTGGAGGAGTTCCCCTATGCCATCCGCGTGGTGTCTGAGGTGGTATCCTCCAACGGCTCCACGTCCCAGGGCTCCATCTGCGGCAGCACCCTGGCCCTGATGGACGCCGGCGTGCCCATTTCCGCCCCGGTGGCCGGCATCTCCTGCGGCCTGATCCAGGACGACGACGGCTCCTTCACCACCTTCATCGACATTCAGGGCGTGGAGGACTTCCACGGCGAGATGGACTTTAAGGTGGCCGGCACCAAGAAGGGCATCACCGCCATCCAGATGGACCTGAAGAACGACGGCCTGACCATGGAGATCATCAAGAATGCTCTGGACATCACCTATGACGCCCGGTGCCAGATCCTGGACCAGATCATGCTGCCCTGTATCGCCGAGCCCCGGCCCGAGGTCAGCAAGTACGCCCCCAAGATGGTCACCCTGCACATCGACCCCGACAAGATCCGGGAGGTCATCGGCAAGGGCGGCAGCGTCATCCAGAAGATCGTGGCCGAGTCCGGCGCCAAGATCGACATCGACGACGACGGCACCATCCACATTGCCTCCCCCGACGCCGACAGCTGCGCCATCGCCAAGAAGTGCATTGACGACATCGTGTTCGTGCCCGAGGTGGGCCAGCTGTACTACGGCCGCGTGGTGCGCCTGATGACCTTCGGCGCCTTCGTGGAGCTGGCTCCCGGCAAGGACGGCCTGGTTCACATCTCCAAGCTGGCCGACAAGCGCATCGAGAAGGTGGAGGACGCCTGCAAGGTGGGCGACATGATGTGGGTCAAGGTCACCGAGATCGACGAGAAGGGCCGCGTGAACCTGAGCCACAAGGACGCCATGAAGGAGATCCGGGCCAAGGAGGCCGCCGGCGAGATCATCAAGTAAATAGCCGGAAAGCGGCTGCATAGTCACATGTATATACAACCACCGATTCCATCCATTGGAATCGGTGGTTGTTGCTCTATTTTTCGATAAGCAGACATAATTGAACGGGCTGTGCACGTGCGAAGGATAGGCGGATGGCATACATGCCACAATATATGGCTGCATCAAGATAAAATCGCACAATATGTTATAAAAAAAGAATTTATAAAAATTTTATGTCGTCCATTGAAAAACAGAAAGAGATGTGTTAAAATCCTAACTGAGTAGGGAACAGCCCTAACCTCAATACAGTATATGCGCATAAATAATATACAATAGCAGGACGGAAACAAACACCAACCGACATGAAGGAGGACACTATGCCGAGAGGAGCACAGCCCAAGGTCGCCGAGCGGGAAAGCCGGATGTTCTATGCGGCCATCAAACTGTTTTTGGAAAACGGGTATGAGCAGACGACTACCGTAGCCATAGAGCAGGCAGCCGGTATGTCGTCATCTGCATTTTTTGCGGTATTTGCCAACAAGGAGGCACTGCTGCTAAAGCTGACCAAGTGGATGTATGAAAAGCAGTTTGCCATTACCGATCGGCTGCTGGGCGAGGGCTATGAGCCTGAAATGTTTCACGCCGTGGAGCCGTCGATCCAGATGTATATCGCCGAGAAGTCCGAGGCCCTGCGGGAACTGTATGTCTCCGCTTATTCCTATGCTGCCACGGCCAACTACATCCATCAGATGGTAACGGATAAGCTGGTGGAGCTGTTCAGTGCGACGCATCCCCAGTATACCCGGCAGGATTTCTATGAGCTGGAGCTGGCTACCTCCGGCATGGTGCGCAGCTTTATGGCCCGGAAGTGCGACCGGAATTTCACCATGGAGCAGAAGCTGCGCCGGTTCCTGTCCTGCAGCATGACCATCTACGGCGTGGCGGAGGAGAAGCAGCAGCAGGTCATCGACCGGGTGCTGGAGATGGACCTGAAGTCCGTGGCGGACCAGTTGGTGGCAGATGCCATCCACCAGGCTGATGAGCAGTACCAGGAGGCCGAGCGCAAGGGCAAGGCCATTGAAGCTGCCAGAAATGGCTGAATTTTCGTATATCGTCCTGGACCTGGAGTGGAACCAGCCTCTGGACCGGGACAGCACCATCCGGGAGCCGTTTTTCTTCGACTCGGAGATCATCGAGATCGGGGCCCTGCGGCTGAATGAGCGGTTCCGGGAGACCGGCAGCTTCAAAACCTTTATCCGGCCCCGATTTTATCCCCGCATGAACGGCGATGTGGTGCAGCTGACGAAAATCCGGGCACAGGACCTGGAAAAGGCCCCGGAATTTCCCCGGGCCTATGCCGATTTCATGGAATGGTGCGGGGAGGATTGCTGTCTGTGTACCTGGGGACCGGACGACATTCCGGTGCTGATGGACAACCTGCTGATGCACGGAATGGATGCGGAAATGCCCTGCTGCTACGATTTGCAGCGGATCTTCGGCCACGAGATCATGCGGGACGACCGGCAATGCTCCCTGGAGCGGGCTATGGAGCTGCTGCACCTGACGCCGGACCGGGCCCACGATGCCCTGAACGATGCACGGAACACCGTGCAGATCTGCGGAAGGATGGACCTGGACGGGTGCATGGACGAATACGGCCTGCGGTATGTGCAGTATCCCCAGGACCGGAAGGCCGGGCTGGTGCAGGGGCGTGAATACGCGTCTCTGGCGGAGGCCCAGGCGGACCCGGCGCTGACGGAGGTGCAGTGCCCCTACTGCGGGGAGACGGTGACCCTGGGCCAGTGGGCCCGGAAAGACCCCAGGACGCTGCTGGCCTATGGCCGGTGCAGCCAGGAGGACGAGCTGTGCGCCGTGTGCCTGCACAGCCGGACGGCCAAGGGCGTGCGCCTGGGGCGCACGGTGTTCGAGATGAACGACGACCTGTGGGATACCTATCAGACCTGCCTGGAGCGGCAGGGATAATTGTTGGAATGTGAAAACCGGCTCCGGCGCGACGCGCCGGAGCCGGTTTTGTTTACTTGCCCAGCCTGCGCTGGATGAGCTTCACCAGCTCCACAATGGGGATCACCAGCACCGCCAGGGCCAGGGCGATGCCGTACTCCGTCCAGCTGACGGGGGTGAAGCCGAAGGCGTTGGCGATGGGCACTACCTCCAGCACCACGGTGGTCAGCACCAGGGAGCCCAGCATGGCGGCCCAGAGGACCTTGTTGTGGCCCCGGAGGGTGAACACACTGCGCCGCTGGGAGCGCATATTGAAGCTGTGGAAAATCTCGCACATGCTCATGGTCAGGAAGGCCATGGTCATGCCGTGGGGGGAGACGCCCCGGGGCATTTCAAAGCATCCCGCCTCCATGCAGTGGCCGATGATGTAGGAGACCATGGTGATGACGGTGATGAGGATGCCCTGATAGGCGATGTCAAAGCCCAGGCCGCCGGAGAAGATGCCGTCCTTGGCGGAGCGGGGCGGGCGGCGCATGATGTCCGGCTCCGGGCGCTCCATGCCCAGGGCCAGGGCCGGGAAGCAGTCGGTGATGAGGTTGATGAACAGCAGGTGGACGGGGTTGAGGAGGGTGAAGCCCAGCAGGGCGGAGAAGAACACCCCCAGCACCTCGCTCATGTTGCTGGCCAGCAGGAAGCCGATGGCCTTGCGGATGTTGTCGTAAATCCGGCGGCCCTCGGCCACGGCGCCCACGATGGTGGCGAAGTTGTCGTCGGAGAGGACCATGTCTGCCACGTTTTTGGTGACGTCGGTGCCGGTGATGCCCATGCCGATGCCGATATCGGCGGACTTGATGGAGGGGGCGTCGTTGACGCCGTCGCCGGTCATGGCGGTGACGGCTCCCCGGCGGCGCCAGGCGCTGACGATGCGGACCTTGTGCTCCGGCTGGACCCGGGCATAGACGCTGTAGCGGTCCACGTTTTGAGTAAGCTCCTCATCGCTGAGGGCATCCAACGCCGCGCCGGTGATGGCCTGAGAGGGGTCGGAGAGGATGCCCAGCTGGCGGGCGATGGCCACGGCCGTGTCCTGGTGGTCGCCGGTGATCATCACCGGACGGATGCCCGCCTGGCGGCACTCCTCAATGGCGGGCTTCACCTGGGGCCGCACCGGGTCGATCATGCCGGTAAGGCCGATGAAGCAGAGTTCCTGCTCTAAGTGCGCGGGGGACTGATCCTCCGGCGCACCATCGGGCCAGGGGCGGCTGGCGGCGGCCAGCACCCGCAGGGCCTGGGCGGCCATGCGGTGGTTATCCGCCAGAATTTCCCGGCGGCGGTCGTCGGTCAAGGGCAGGGCCTGTCCGCCCTCCCAATAGTGGGTGCAGCGGGCCAGCACCTGATCCGGCGCGCCCTTGGTATACTGCACCACCCCGTCGGGGGTGCTGTGCAGGGTGGACATCATCTTGCGGCCGGAGTCGAAGGGGGCCTCGGCAATGCGGGGGCTGTCCTGCTCCAGGCGGGGCTTGGGCAGGCCGCATTGGGCGGCGAAGGATACCAGGGCGGCCTCGGTGGGCTCGCCCCGGACCGTGCCGTCGGGATTCTGCACCGCGTCGCTGCACAGAGCCATGGCGGCAGCCAGCTGCCCGGCGTCGCCGGTGTGATCCACCACGGTCATTTTGTTCTGGGTCAGGGTGCCGGTTTTGTCGGAACAGATCACCTGGGTGCAGCCCAGGGTCTCCACCGCCGTCAGGCGGCGGATCACGGCATTGCGCCGGCTCATGCGGGTGACGCCGATGCTCAGCACCACCGTTACCACCGTGGCCAGGCCCTCGGGAATGGCGGCCACCGCCAGGGACACCGCCACCATGAAGGTCTTCAGGATGCCGGACAGGGAGAAGTCCCCGGCCACCAGCAGGTCAAACACGAAAATGAACACGCAGATGCCCAGCACCAGCCAGGACAGCGTCTTGCCCAGCTGGGTCAGCTTCTTTTGCAGGGGGGTCTCCTCCTGCTCCGTCCGGGCCAGGACACCGGCGATCTTGCCCATCTCCGTGTCCATTCCGGTGGCGGTGACCACCATGCGGCCCCGGCCATAGGAAACGGTGGAGCCCATGTAGGCCATGTTGCGGCGGTCGCCCAGAGTCACCTCGCCGGTAAGGGGATCCGTGGACTTGGTGGAGGGGACGCTTTCGCCGGTGAGGGCGGCCTCCTCAATTTGCAGGGAGGCGCAGGCCAGCAGCCGCCCGTCGGCGGGGACGGCGTCTCCGGCCTCCAGCAGCACCACGTCGCCGGGCACCAGGCGGCTGCTCTCCAACTCCGCCACGGCGCCGTCCCGGAGGACCTTGCTGGTGGCAGCGGTCATGGTTTGCAGGGCCTCGATGGCGGCCTCCGCCTTGCTCTCCTGGATAACGCCCAGGACGGCGTTCAGCAGCACCACCGCCAGGATGATGAGCACCTCGGTGAAGGGCTCATGGGACAGGTAGTTGGTGACGGCGGATACGGCGGCGGCGGCCATCAGGATCAGCAGCATGGGGTCCTTCAGCTGCTGGATGAACCGCTGGAGCAGGGTGGCCTTGGGGGCCTCCCGCAGACGGTTGGGGCCGTATTCCGCCAGACGGCCCTCCGCCTGGGCGGCGGACAGGCCCTCCGGTCCGCTTTTCAGGTCCGACAGGACCTGATCGGCGGTCTGGGCATATTCCTTGTGCATACGATCACTCCTCTTAATGATTCTGCCCACCCAGGGAAATAAAAAAACTCATGCACAGGCCAAAGCCTATGCATGAGTCTCATTCTTTCAAAGCAGTCCGGGCGCGGGCGCGCCGTTCTGACGAAGCTGCCTAACCCCGAAGCTGGGGTGGAATTACTCCCTCACGGTGGTATCAATTGAAAGTATTATACCAGGCCCGCCGGCCCGCGTCAAGTAAAGCTTTTGTAAAAGAAACGCTGCGTCATACACATTTATATAATTTGAATAAATAAGAAACGAAAATATGATTATTCCTATTGACAAAGTTGCTTTATTTGATATAATAGTAACCGACAACCGATATATCGGTTTTGATATAGCAGGAGATCAAGAAGCCCTAATAGAGACGGAAAGGAGGAAGGAGCAATGAAAGCAAAACGTGTTTGGACGGTGTGCCTGGCGGTTCTGACCCTGCTGGCACTGCTGGCAGGATGCGGGAAGCAGGCGCAGGTCCAGCCGGATCCGTCTCCCGAGCCCGATTCGGAGCCTGCGCTTTTTGACGGCTCGTTTGACCTGGTGCTGAAATCGGAGTATCAGGGGGATTTGCCGGAGGTGAACTTCCGGCTGGCCACAGACGAGGATGGAAAACGTTACTTTTTCAGTGGTGGCTTCACCGAGCCGTCCATAAAGGTGGACGACATAACGCCCCTGGTATACGGAAAGCAGTACAGCATGACGATTACCAACCTGGAAGCTCTGACAGGAGTTGCGGATCAGCCTGGATTCCAGGGGATCTGGGGCATCTTTGGGGCGGGCGGCCAGGAGTGCGGCCGGGTGTTTATCCCGGAGGACCAGCTGCACGGCGGCACCGTCCGGGTGGTGCTGGACAGCTCCGGCAGCGTGGTAAGCGAAGCGGCTGCCTCGTGACGCGATAAAAAAGCAAGGCGGCGCCTGCGGGCGCCGCCTTACGCTTGTCAAATTGTCAAAAAGAGATTTGGATTGCCTCGCAGCTTCAGGCTTACTCCGCCGCGGCGCAGAGGGCGGCAAAATACCGGTAAAAGGGCAGGAGGGTTTTCAGGTCCTCCGTGACCCGGGCTGCGAAAGCCGGCGAGTAGAGGCTCTCGTCCAGGGGGACCTCATGGGCCAGGGTCAGGGATTTCTTCTGGTACCAGGGGCGCAGCAGGTCGCTGACCTGGCCCTTGCTGCGGACATAGTCCGGTCCCGTCAGCTGAAAGACCTGCTGGCGGTCAAATTGGCGCACCAGCTTCTCCAGGGTCTTGGGGTCCCGGTCGATCTGCTGGCGATAGCGGGTCATGGTGGCGGCGGAAGCGGCCCAGAAGCCCATGCCATAGCTGTAATAGTCCGGGGCGATCTCAAAATAGAAGGCCGGGCGGCCCGTCCAGTCCTGGTCCCCGGTGCGGACGCAGAACCACAGGTGGTCCTTGTAGGGTCCCTGGCCGTGGAGCCGCCGGGCGTCCCGGTAAATGCGGCTGACCTTCAGGATCAGCGGCTCATGGGGCAGCGCTGCCGCCAGACCGTCGTACACGGCCTGGCCCAGCTCACGGGTGGGGGCCAGCAGGTGCTGCTGGTAATCGTCCTTATGGGCCAGGAACCAGCCGCGTTCGTTGTTGAAGCGGATGCCCCACATGAAATCCACGGTCTCCTGGCTGTATCCCTGAAACATAGCGTATCTCCTTTGCGTTGGGTTTGGGTACAGTGTAGCGCATGACAGGGAATTTTGCAAGTACCGCCGGGATTTGCTGCGGACCCCTTGCCCCCGGCGGCGGGGTGTGGTATAATTCACGGTGCATGCGGGTATGGTGGAATTGGTTGACACGCAGGATTTAGGTTCCTGTGCCGCGAGGCGTGTGGGTTCGAGTCCCACTACCCGTACCACAGCGAGTGGCCTTACAGCATTTGAAAAGCTGTGAGGACACTCGCTTTTTTCTGCTCAAACCGCAGGTCTGTAACAGAGGATTTTATTGCGGGGAGGAGACGGGCGAGAGCCTGAAGGAAAAAACGGAGGAAGCAAAACGCCTCCTCCGCTATTCGGATAAATCTTTGACCGCTATCGGGTCCTATCTCGGATTTTCCTCCGCCAGCCATTTTTCCAGAGTGTTCAAAGCCTGCGCCGGCAGCACACGCAGCGAATATCGGGATAAATACCTGTGACTGCTTCCGCACAACAGACATACTGCGCGAATAGAGACATCCGGGGGTGCCTGAATGGCCCCCCGGATGTCTGTGAAAAAGAGAGTTATCAGCGGGTCTTTCTGCGCCGCAGCGTCAGGCATGCGCCCAGGGCGCACACGGTCATCAGGCCCATGTACAGCAGCACGCCGCTGTCGCCGGTCTTGACGCTGGGATTTGCCGGCTGCTCCGGCTTTTCGGGCTGGCCGGGATTCTCCGGCTGCTCAGGCCGGTAATCCGGGTCCGCCGCGCCGCAGACGGTGCACTTGCCGTCCTTATAGTCGTGGCCGGTGGCGGGGATGACCTCGCCCTTCTTCACGGTGACGCCGCAGGTCTTGCAGACCTCATCGCCAGTGTAGCCGTCCTGGGTGCAGGTGGCGGGCTTGGCACCCACAACCTGGGTATCGTGGCCGGTAGCGGGGATGACCTCGCCCTTCTTCACGGTGACGCCGCAGGTCTTGCACACCTCATCGCCGGTGTAGCCGTCCTGGGTGCAGGTGGCGGGCTTGGCACCCACGACCTGGGTGTCGTGGCCGGTGGCGGGGATGATCTCGCCCTTCTTCACGGTCTCGCCGCAGGTCTTGCACACCTCATCGCCGGTGTAGCCGTCCTGGGTGCAGGTAGCAGCCACAGCGCCCACAACCTGGGTATCGTGGCCGGTAGCGGGGATCACCTCCGTCTTGACGGCGGTATAGGTCTTTTGCTCAAAGGTCACAGCAGCCGTGTAGGTGCGGACACCGTCCGTGGTGCAGGTGGCAGGCGTGGTGATCTCGTTGGTGATCACGGCGTTCTCCACCTCAACGTGAGAGGAATCATTGGTGCAGATGAAGGTCGCAGCGGCGCTCTCCACTCCGTTCCAGCTCCACACGGGCTGGCCCCAGTCGTGGCCGGTGGCGGGGATCACCTCCGTCTTCTGGTCGCCGCACATGGTGCAGGTGTAGGTCATCTCGCCGTCCTCGGTGCAGGCAGCCGCCTTGGTGACCTCGCCGTCATTCCAGATGTGATGTCCGTCGGCGGTGGGGCAGGCCACATAGTACAGACGGATCACATCGTCCTTCTTCACATAGTAGCTGTCCAGAGTGGCATAGATGGGCTCGCCGTTTTCATAGCGCAGAATGGGCATCTCCCCGTTTACGGTGAACAGCCACCCGGACCAGCTGCCGAAGCGCTTGTCGCCGGAGGACAGGGTCACGCCGTTGGGATCGGTGATGCCGGTAACATAATAGCCGCTGCCCTGATAGTCATACTTGTTCTGGCTCAGCAGCGCAAACAGCACGTCTGCCGCAGTGCGGTTGTCGGTCCTGGCGCAGCGATAGCTGGCCCCGGTCAGATTCTGGAACGCAGGCTCTATACCGCTGCCCTCCACATTCAGCGTCACGTCGAAGGGCAGGAGATCGGGGTCCTCGCCGTCCCGTCCGGCAACGGTGACAGTGGTGGAGATGGGCTGCTGATAGAACCTGGCAAACTCCGCATAGGCGGGGTCATTCCGGAACTTTTCGTAATACTTGGCGTATTCCGTGTAGGTCAGGACGCTGTCGATGGTGACGCGGGTGTTGTACTGGGGCTGGGTCACCAGCAGGGTCTCGTGGGCCACCACGGAGCTGTTGCTGGAGCGGAAGCAGCGGTACTTCTGGGCCGCGTACCAGCCGGGGATATCGTCGGCCTTGACGCCGCACATGTTGTAGTCGTTCATGTTCCGGATGAACCGGTAGCCGTCGCCGTCGGGGACGATCTCGATGAAGGACTGCATATCGCCGGTGACATTGCCGCGGTCCGTGTTGGCGCTGCGGATGCCCTCCCAGTACACGTCCTCGGTGCACACCTTCTTCATAAAGGCAAAGGCGGCGTCCAGATCGCTCTGCTGCATGGGCTGGACGGTGAGGACGATGTCCTTGCTGGCCAGCACCGGCATAGAGCCGTAATCCCTGCCGGAGCCGCTGGGGCGGTCCAGAATCTTCACCGTGACGGTGACGGTCTTGGCTCCCTGGCCGGGCAGCGGCTGATACGTCAGCATCCGGGCCACATTGACCATGGCGGGATCGGCGGACACCACCACATTCTCATCGCTGGTGCACAGCAGAATGGGGGTATACTTGCCGTCGAAATCCTGGTGATAGTCCCGGGCTGCATAGGTGCGGAAATCAGTGGTGGTGGGGAACTGGATATCCGAGGTGACGCTGCCGGTGTTGATGGCCGCGCCGTTGCGGGGATTGGTCAGGCCGGTCTCCCGCAGGGTAGTCTCCAGCAGGGCCTGATAATCCACAGGCCGGGGGCTGTCGGTGCCCTTAAAGAGGATGGTATAGACCTTGGTAACGGTCAGGTCCTCCCGGCCGTTGTACACCAGCTTCAGGGTCAGCGTGACGGTGGTGTCATTCCTGGGCATGGTGACGGTGGCCTTGTAGGGGGCAAAGATGGCGGAGTTGGACTCCGTAACAGACAGGATGGCCCTGTTGCCGGAGGTCCAGGAGGCGGTGGTCCACAGCTCCTGGCTGCCGCCGTCATTGTAGTCCACGGTGCCCTCGTCCACGCCGGCCTTCAGGGGATACTTGGGCAGGCTGGTCAGGTCGGAGGCGCTCTCCACCGTCTCAGGCGGGGTGATGCGGTCCGCCACGGTGTTCAGAGCGGCCATGGCCTTCTCCTCGTCCAGAGGAATGTTGAACAGGCACTGGTCACTGTCCTTGGTATAGGCGGTGTCCTTGTATGTCAGCACCAGGGTGGGGCGCACGGTGCCGGAGGCGGCAGGGGTAGAGCCCTTCTCATTCCACTTATACTGGATGGTGCCGTCGGCAGCGATGCCCACATAGTTCCAGCTGCTGTAGGCGGCCTCCTTCATGGCGACGGTGATGTCCGTGATGCCGGCTGCCGTCAGCTTGGCCCGGATCATGGTCAGAGCGTTGGTATCGGTGCCGTACTTGGGGTTATAGGTGCCGGAGATGGCTTCCTCGGCGGCGGCCAGCTTTTCCTCGGCCTCCTTCTGCTCGGGGGACTTGTTCTCCGTCCAGATGGCATAGAGGTTATACGTCTCGCCGTCCTCGCTGCCGTCGTCCCAATAGTCGCCCTCCTCAAAGGGGCGGTTGATGACGGCGCCGTCCAGGTACTTCACCTCGGTGCCGTAGGAGCTCTCGGCCCAGCCGGCGAACTCATAGCCCTCCCGGCTGAAGCCGCAGCGGGTCAGGGTCACATCCTGGCCGAAGGGCGCGGTCTGATCGGCCATGGTGCCGGTGGTGGTGCTCTTGTCGGAATACTTGACGTTGTACTTGATGATGTACTGATAGTCGCGCCACTTGGCGATCAGGGTCACCTGGTCGCCGGTGAACACGGTGTCCTTGGTAACGGCCTCGCCGAAGGAGCCGTCCTCGTTTTTCACATACCAGCCGTCCAGGGCCTTGTTGTCGGGATAGTAGCTCTTGCTGAGATAGGGCAGGCTGGAATAGACCTTGTCCGGGGTGACGGTCTTGTCCGCCAGAGACTGCTTGTAGCCGTTGCCGTCGAAGTGGACGGTGATGCCCTTGGTCCAGTGGGCGTACATATGGAAGCCGTTTTCGGCGTCCTCCGCTGTGAGCTTATAGGACAGGGCGATCTCGCTGCCGCCCTCTGCCGCATCGTACCAGCCGTCGAAGATATAGCCGGTGCGCTGGGGGTCCTCCACGGTGCTGAACTTTACCCGGCCGTCGGCGTCCAGGATATAGTTATAGTTGCTGCCCACCACGCCGGTGCGGGTGATGTCCTCCGCGCCGTCATAGTTCAGGTGCAGGGTCACCTTCACCGGCAGGCCGCGCCACACGGCGTACAGGGTGACGGTCTTGTCCTGCTGGTCAGCCAGGTTCTTCACCGTCTCCCCGTCGGCATAACTGGCAGAGGAGGAGCTGTTGTACTTGCCCCAGCCCAGGAAGCTGTATCCCGCGTAGGTGAAGGTGCTCTTGGGCAGGGTCAGCTCCTGGTCATAGGCAGCCGTCACGGCGTCCATCTGCCCCTGGCCGCCGTTGGCGGCGAAGGCAATGGTATAGGTGATGGGCGTCCACCGGGCCTCATAGGTCACGTCCCCGGTGATGACGGTCTCCGCCGTCAGCTGCGTCTCGCCGCTGAACCAGCCGCCGAAGGTATAGCCCTTCTTGGCGGGATCTGCGGGCAGACGGCCACCAATGGCCGTGTTCTGGGGCACCAGGATGGTTGCATAGACGTCCTGGCCGTTTTTCAGGGTCACGGTATAGGCGTCGGCCCACACGGCGTACAGGTCCAGAGCCTTGTCCAGGGTGATGGCCGCGCCGTCCTCATACTGCACGGCTCCGTCGGGGGCGGCGGCCCAGCCGGCAAAGACCTTGCCGGCGCAGGTGAAGGGGTTGGCCATCAGGGTCCCCTTGCCGCCGAAGATCTTCTGGGTGGCGGTGTCCTCCGTGCCGTTGTTGGCGTGGAAGGTTACCACCAGGGCCTCACCGGCGGAGAAGCCCCGCAGATAGACGCAGTCGTCATTTTTGTCGCCGCTGCTGTCCTTCTTGTATTCCACGGTGAGCTTGTCGCCCTTTTTGGCGTCCACCTCCAGGTCCTTCCAGTCCTGCTCACCGCTCTCGCCGTCGACGAGAATCTTGCTGCCCAGCTTGATGGTGCACTTGTCGTACCTAGCCTCGGAGGAGACCTTGTACGCAAAGGACAGGTGGCTGTCCTCCGTAAAGGTCAGGGTCAGGGTGCTGGTGGAATGGCTCTTTCCGGCGCTGCCGGAAAGCAGGACCTCCTGGCCATCCTTGGTGCCGACCTTCCAGGCCGTGGTGCCGGTGCCCGGGTCCGCAGTCACAGGCAGCCCGTCAAAATACTGGGAGACGGTTTTGCCTGCCGCGAAGGCGTTGACAGGGATCAGGCCCAGGACCATGATCAGCGCCAGCAGCATGGAGAGAATTCTTTTCTTCATAATTTCTTCCCTTTCTTAAAATTTTGCTTTTTCCGGCAGAGCTTCCCTTCCCGCAGCAAAAAAAGAGCCCGCACTGCCGCGACAGTGCGGGTGCGGGCCCTCCTATAAGCAGGATCGGCGCGGCAAACCCGGTGACGGCAGGTGCCGGATCGGGCGGCCAGCGTATCTGACTTATCCGGCCCAAGCCGGCTTCACAGTGACCCACTCGCGGGGATTTTCACCCCATTCCGCCTGTCCCGCCCGTGCGGGACAGACCGTCCGATCCTCTATGCTCTTTTTCGGCGCCGGGCAAAAAACTCCCCCGGATGTTCCGATGGAACCAGTATAGCACGGCCTGTTGAAAATTGCAAGCCGTCTGCGCTCAATCCGGCGCTGTGGAAGGCTGCGGCACCGGATCGGGCGGTCCGTCATGGCCGTCCCGATTATCTGCGGTTTGTCCCGGGAAAGGCCGGGTTTTGTCCCGGGACGGAGGCGGGACAGGCCGGGACGGAAAACAGCGTTCCCTCCGGGCTCATTTTCCCACGCAGAAGCGGGAGAAAATCGTCTGGATCAGGTCGTCCCGGATGTGCTTTCCGTTGAGCTCCCCCAGAGCCTCCAGGGCTGTCTCTGCGTCGGTGAGCACCACGTCGGGGGTCATGCCGGTGCGCAGGGCTCCCCGGGCGCTGCGCACGGCAGCCAGTGCCCGGGACACGGCGTCGGCCTGGCGGGCATTGGTCAGCAGCTCCCCCGGGCGGCCCTCCCCGGCGGGGTACAGAGCCTGGATGGCATCGCACAAAACGTCTACGCCCTGACCGCTGCGGGCGGACAGGGACACCACATTGTCAAAATCGTCGGCCAGACGGCCGATGTCCACGGCCCGGGGCAGGTCTGCCTTGTTCACCGCCACCAGCAGGTTGGGCACCTGGCGGGCCAGGGCCATGGCCTCCCGGTCGGCCTCCGTCAGGGGCCGGGAGCCGTCCAGCACCAGCAGGGCCAGAGACGCCTGCCGGGCGGCGGCCCGGGCCCGGTCCACGCCGATTTTTTCCACGGCGTCCGCCGTGTCGCGGATGCCCGCCGTGTCGCACAGGCGCAGCAGCACATGGCCCACCCGGACCTTCTCCTCCACCGTGTCCCGGGTGGTGCCTGCCACGTCGGTAACAATAGCCCGGTCATAGCCCAGCAGGGCGTTGAGCAGGGAGGACTTGCCCACGTTGGGGCGGCCCAGGATCACCGTGGGAACCCCCAGCTTCAGCAGCTTTCCCCGGGAAAACGTGGCCAGCAGCTCCTCCAGCCGGTCCTCCGACCGGCGGAGGGTATCCAGCATGTCCTCCCGCTGGAGGTCGCCGATGTCCTCGTCGGGATAGTCCACCACGGCGTAAAACCGGGAGACGATGGCCATGAGGCCGTCGTAGATCTCCGTGACGGTGCGGCTGAGGGCGCCCTCCAGCTGGCCCACGGCGTTGTGGGCCGCCTGGGCCGTTTCGGCGTCGATGAGGTCCGCCACGGCCTCCGCCTGGAGCAAATCCATCCGCCCGTTGAGAAACGCCCGGCGGGTGAACTCACCGCCCTGGGCCTGACGGGCTCCGGCGGCAAACAGGGCATCCAGCGCCGCATCCAGCACCACCGGGCTGCCGTGACACTGGAGCTCGCCGCAGTCCTGGCCGGTGTAGCTGCCGGGGCCGGGAAACAGCACCGCCAGGGCGCTGTCGATGACCCGGCCCTCTCGATCCAGCACGTCTCCCAGCACCAGGCGGCGGGGCTCCTGCCGGGACATGGGACGGCCGTTTTTCGGGCGGAACACCCGGTCCAGGGCGGACCGGGTCCCCGGCCCGGACAGGCGCACCACCCCGATAGCCGACGGGCCCGGGGCGGTGGCAATGGCGGCGATGGTATCAGACATGGAAATACACTCCCTTATATGCACATATGTGTCAGTATAGCATGATTTGTTGCCCCGGGCAAGGCAGACGGCATGAATTCCGGCGCTTCGGGGCATACTACAGGCAAATCATCGGAAAGGAGCGGGGAAATCATGCAGGCTATGGTCCATGCAAAAACGTGTATCCAGTGCGGATTGTGTCCGGCGGTGTGCCCGGACGTGTTCACCCTGGAGCCCGGGGAGCCCGCCCGGGCCATCAGCGGCCCAGTGCCGGAGGAATGCCGTCTGGCAGCCCAGGAGGCGGCGGACAGCTGCCCGGTGGGAGCCATCGAGGTGCGTTAAAGGCGGCACCCCTTTTTGACACGCTGAAAAAGCCGGACGCGGATGCGTCCGGCTTTTTGATACACAGCCTTTTGAGGATACGTCTTTTCGGCAGCTTGCCTTCGCTTACTTGCCCATGGGGGCGCCGCAGTGGGGGCAGAAGTTGCTGTCGGACACGGTGCCGCAGACGGAGCAGGTCTTGGCGTCGTCGGATTTCTCCACAGGCTCGGCCTCCTGGGCGGTCTCCTTCTTCTTGGAGGCCTCCAGCTGGGCGATCTTCTCCTTGGAGGCGTTGACGGCGGCCACCACATCCTTCACGGCATCGGGCACCTCGCCCTGGAACTCGGAGACAAACCACTCGCCGATGGCGCGATAGTTCTTCTCGATCTCACGCTGCTCGGAGAGAATCTCCATGTTCATCTTGGCGGTGTCGATGGCGGCTTTGGCCATTTCGGTGGCGGTTCCGGCCAGGTCCTTGGCCTTCTCGGCAGCGGCACCGGCTACCTGCTGCGCCTTTTTGGTCAGGTCTTCAGAAAACGGCATAGCAATGATCTCCTTTCAGAATCTGATTAATCATGATAAGTATACACCAACGCGGTAGGTTTGTCAATGCTCAATCCAGTCGGATGCGCGGGACACGGCCCGCTTCCACAGGCGGTAGTCCCGGTCGCAGTCCGCCTGGGGCCGCGTGGGCAGGAACACCCGCTGGCTCCGGCGCAGGCGGGTCAGCTCCTCCAGGCCGCTCCACACGCCGCAGCTGAGCCCCGCCAGAGCCGCCGCACCGAAGGCGGTGGTCTCCACCATCTCCGGCCGGTCCACGGGGATGCGCAGCAGGTCCGCCTGCAGCTGCATGAGGATATCCGACACGCTGGCCCCGCCGTCCACCCGCAGGGCGGTGATGTCGCAGCCGGCGTCCTGGCGCATGGCCAGCATCAGGTCCGTCACCTGATAGGCGATGCATTCCAGCACCGCCCGGGCCACATGGGCCCGGCCCGTGCCCCGGGTGATGCCCAGGATGGCCCCCCGGGCGTACATGTCCCAATAGGGCGCGCCCAGGCCGGTGAAGGCCGGCACCACCACCACGCCGCCGGAATCCGGCACGGACTCCGCCAGGCGGTCGCACTCCGGGGCAGAGTCGATGAGGTGCAGCTCGTCCCGAAGCCACTGAATGGTGCTGCCGCCGTTGAAAACGCTGCCCTCCAGGGCATAGGCCGTGCGTCCCTCCACCTGCCAGGCAACGGACGTCACCAGGCCCGCCCGGCTGCGGACGGGCTTTTCGCCCACGTTCATCAGGGTGAAGCAGCCGGTGCCGTATGTATTCTTGGCTTCGCCCGGGCGGAAGCAGGTCTGGCCGAACAGGGCGGCCTGCTGATCCCCCGCCGCGCCGCACACCGGCGTGCCCGCCAGCTTCTCCAAACCGGGAATGCCCTTTTTCACCAGGCCGTACACCTGACTATTGGACACAGGCAGGGGCAGAATAGACATAGGGACGCCCAACAGCTCGCACAGCTCCGCATCCCAGCACAGGCGGTGGATATCGAACAGCATGGTGCGGGAGGCGTTGGAATAGTCCGTGACGTGGGCCCCGGTCAGCTGCCAGATGAGCCACGTTTCCACCGTGCCGAACAGCAGGTCCCCCCGGTCCGCCTTTTCCCGGGCGCCGGGGACGTTATCCAGCACCCAGCGGATCTTGGTGGCGGAGAAGTAGGCGTCGATCAGCAGGCCGGTGGCGGACTGGACGCGCTCCTCCAGCCCCTGGCGCTTCAGCTCCTCGCACAGCTCCGCCGTGCGGCGGCACTGCCACACGATGGCGTTGTACACGGGCCGGCCGGTGACCTTGTCCCAGAGAATGGTGGTCTCCCGCTGGTTGGTGACGCCGATGCCGGCAATGTCCGCCTCCAGGCCCTCCGCCGCCTGGGCCGCCGCCCTGCGCTCCGTCTCCCAGATCTCCATGGGGTCATGCTCCACCCAGCCGGCCTGGGGATAAAGCTGGCGGAAGGGATACTGGGCCTTGGACACAATGTCGCCCAGACGGTCGAACACGATGGCCCGGGAGCTGGTGGTTCCCTGGTCCAGCGCCAGAATGTACGTTCCCATAGAAGTCTCCTCTTTCTTTTTGTATCAGAGTATGATAATATAGATTATTATAGCACAGGAAGGACGGAATTACCATGACCGATTTCCAGGAATTTACCTTTCTTTCCAGCGACGGGCACACCCGGCTCCATGGAGCCCAGTGGGCCCCGGCGGACCGGGAGCCCATTGCCGTTTTACAGATCGCCCACGGCGTGGCGGAGCACATTCTGCGATACGACGGCTTCGCCCGGTATCTCAATGAGCAGGGCATCCTTGTGGCGGGCCATGACCATCTGGGCCACGGCAAGTCCCTGCCGGAGGGGGCCGTGCCGGTGTATTTCGGCGACGGGGCCACCTGGGAGACGGTGGTGGACGATATCCATCTGCTGCACCAGCGGCTGCGGGAGCAGTATCCCCGGCTGCCCATCCTGCTGATGGGCCACAGCATGGGGTCGTTCCTGTCCCGGACGTATCTGATCCGCTATCCCGGCACCGTGGACGCGGCCATTATCATGGGCACCGGCTGGCAGCCGGAGATGACCATCCGGGGCGGCCTGCTGCTGGCGGGTGCAATTGCCAGAATCAAGGGGCCGGACGCCGCCAGCAAGCTGGTGACCAATATGGCCTTCGGCGCGTATAACAAGGCCTTCGGCGACAAGCCCCGGACTCCCAACGACTGGCTGTCCGCCGACACGGACAACGTGGACCGGTACATGGCGGACCCCATGTGCGGGGCGGAGGCCACGGTGGGCCTGTTCCGGCAGATGCTGCGGGGGCTGCGGTTCAACCAGACGCCCCGGAATATCGATAAAATGGACAAGGACGCGCCCATCCTGCTGATCGCCGGGCAGAGCGACCCGGTGGGCGACATGGGCGCGGGGGTCCGGCGGACCCACGACGCCTTCAAGCGGGCAGGCATCAAGGATGTGACCCTGAAGCTGTATCCCGGGCTGCGGCACGAGATCCTCAACGAGGCCGCCATGCAGGACACGGTGTACGGCGACATCCGGGCCTGGATGGCCCGGGTGCTGGGCTAACGCAAGGCCGCCAGCAGATTGGGGATGCCCAGCAGGTCCACGTTGTGGGTCCGGCGCAGCAGGCGGACGGAGAAGAAGCTGTCTGCCACCAGCAGGAGCAGCAGCGTCAGTCCCGCCCAGGGCGGGACGTTGGCGGCAATGGGGTGCAGCAGGGGCTGAACATATCGGACGGAGAAGGCCGTCAGCAGGCCCCAGATCACGGCAAAGGGCACGCAGACCCGGCGGTTCAGGTCCATGTGGGTGCCGGAATAGTCCCAGAACATGACCCCCAGCAGCTTGTCATAGAGAAAGTGCACGGCGTATTCCACGGCGGTGGCCGTGAGGCCGCCGTAAAAGGCCAGGCGGAAGAAGCCCCGGGTCAGGTCGGCGGGCAGGTGCAGCACCGCCAGCATGGCCAGACCGTACACCGGGCACAGGGGCAGCAGGAGAAAGCACTTGCGCACCTGATGCCGGGAGCCGGCGGCGGCGGCAAACGCCTTCTCCAGCAGGTATCCCAGAAAGCTATACAGACAAAACAGCCACAGCCAATACACAGCCGCACCCCCCTTCGCTCTCATTTTGTCCCGGGGGCGGGGCTGTGATACGCGGGGAAGGAGGAAAGATATGGATCAGTGGGAGCAGCTGCGGCAGCAGTGCATGAGCTGCCGGGCCTGCGGCCTGGCGGATACCCGGACCAACGTGGTGTTCGGCGTGGGAGACCCCAGGGCGGAGGTGCTGCTGGTGGGCGAGGCCCCGGGAGCCAGCGAGGACCGGCAGGGCGAGCCTTTTGTGGGGGCCGCCGGGAAGCTGCTGGACGATATGCTGGCCATGATCGGCCTGCGGCGGCAGCAGATCTATATCACCAACAGCGTCAAGTGCCGCCCGCCCCAGAACCGGGACCCCCTGAACACGGAAAAGGACGCGTGCAGCGGGTATCTGCGGCGGCAGCTGGAGCTGATGCAGCCGAAAATCCTGGTGTGCCTGGGACGCATCAGCGCGGCGGAGATCATCAAGCCGGACTTCAGGATCACCCAGGAGCACGGGCAGTTCTTTGAAAAGGACGGCATGCAGATGATGGCCCTGTATCATCCGGCAGCCCTGCTGCGGGACCCGGGGAAAAAGCCGGAGACCTTTGAGGATCTGAAGCGGCTGCAGGCCAGGATCCGGGAGGTCTGCGTGCGGACAGAACTGACATTTGCGTGAATATATCGCCCCCTGCCTTCCGGAAATGAAGGCAGGGGGCCGGTTTTTCGCAAAAAAAACAGGTCCGCAGATGCGGACCTGTTTTTGAGCTTGTCAAAAAAGGGCGGCGCCCTTTTTTGACAAAAGAGTTTTCGCTCCGACCCGCGCGTTTTCACGCATAAAATGCGTGAAAACACACTCTCTCCGCGCAAAGTATTTTTCGCGACGTACACGCCGCCGCGAAAAATGGATCATACCTTATTCGCGGCCTGCGGGCCGCGAACTCTGCGAGGCTTTTTGACAGTCTGAAAAACAGGTCCGCAGGTGCGGACCTGTTTTTCTATGTAGTCTTTGCAGGATTACTTGTTGTAGAGAGCCTTGTCGGCAGCAGCCATTTCCTGGAAGATGCCCTTGTGCTTCTTGGCGGTGACAGCCTTGATCACCAGCAGGGTGCCGATCATCAGGGCGATGGCGATGATCATGCAGACCACGACGTTCTGCACCAGACCGGCGATGATGAAGCTGACGAAGGACACGGCAGCCACGGTGACGCCGTAGGGGATCTGGGTGGCCACATGGTTCAGGTGGAAGCAGTGGGCGCCGGCAGAAGCCATGATGGTGGTGTCGGAGATGGGGGACAGGTGGTCGCCGCACACGCCGCCGGCGCAGGAGGCGGCCAGACCGATGGACAGCAGGGTGGACTGATCATACCAGTCAAACACGGCGCAGACCAGGGGGACCATGATGCCGATGGTACCCCAGGAGGTACCGGTGGCGAAGCCGATGAAGCAGGCCACGATGAAGATAACGGCAGGCAGGAACTTGGCCAGGCTGCCGGTGCCTTCCATAATGCCGCCGACGAAGTCGCCCACCATCAGGCCATTGTCACGGCACAGACCGCACAGGGTCCAGGCAAAGCACAGGATCAGAATGGGGGAGATCATCTGAATGAAGCCGTTGGGGATGGACTCCATAGACTTGGTGAAGCCGATGAGGCCCCGCAGCCAGTAATAGATGAAGGTGAACACCAGGGCCACGATGGAGCCCAGGCACAGGCCGGGACCGGCGGAAGCGTCGGAGAAGGCCATGACGAAGTTCTGATAGTTCTCACTTTCGGGGTCGAACATACCGCCGGTCCAGACCAGGCCGATGATGCACAGGGCGATCAGGACGATGACGGGCAGCAGCAGGTCCAGCACGGAGGAGTGCTTCTCGCCTTCCTCATAGTCGTCGGCGCCTTCGAAGGGACGCTCGGGGGTGGTGAACAGATCGTCCTTCACCTGGGCATTGTACTCATGGGTCAGCATGGGACCGTAGTCAATGTTCAGCACGGAGATGGTGATGACCATGATCAGGGTCAGGATGCAGTAGTAGTTCCAGGGAATCTGGCTCAGGAACATGCTGATGCGGGAGCCGGGGAAGCCATCGGGCACATAGGAGGCAACGGCGGCAGCCCAGGAGGACACGGGGGCCAGCATGCAAACGGGGGCGGCGGTGGCGTCGATGACGTAGGCCAGCTTCGCCCGGGAGATCTTGTGGCTCTCGGTGACGGGACGCATGACGGCGCCCACGGTCAGGCAGTTGAAATAGTCGTCGATGAAGATCAGCACGCCCAGCAGCATGGTCATCAGCTGCGCGCCGCAGCGGGTCTTCACGGCCTTGGTGGCCCAGCGGCCGAAGGCGGCGGAACCGCCGGCCTTGTTCATCAGGTCCACCATGATGCCCAGCATCACCAGGAAGATCAGGATGGAAATGTCGATGGCGTTGATCATGCCCACGCCCTCACCGGCGCCGACAAAGTTCACCACCATCTGCCAGGGCTCGAAATTAGCCAGCAGCAGGGCGCCGGCCAGGCAGCCCAGGAACAGGGAAGAATACACTTCCTTGCTGATCAGGGCCAGGGCAATGGCCACGACCGGAGGGAACAGGGCCCAACCGGTGGCGACGAAGCCGCTGCCATCGTTGGTAACCTTCGCGATGACCAGTGCGATTACAACGATCGCCAGCGCAATGAAATACGCTATCTTGGTACCTTTCTTTTCCATTAGAGTGATTTACCTCCTCAAGTTTTGGTTCTCTTATATTACTCGCCAATAGCACATTTTGTCAAGTTCTTAGCGATACTTTCCATTATTTTAACAAATTGTGAACTCGTCTTTTTACCTTTTTCACAAAGATTTGGCGTAATTTGCCGGAAGTCCTTGAGGAGCAAAAAAAATCCCGGGCCGGAGCGTCTGCCCCGGCTCGGGATATACCGTTTATATCAGGAACAAGTATCGTTTATACGAAGAAGAACTCCTTGATCTGGCCGTACAGCACCAGCAGCATGCAAAGAGGCGTGATGTATTTGATACAGATTTTGAACCAGCCGTAGGCCCCGAAGGACTGCCCCTCCCGGGTAGCCTCGGCATGGACCACCTCCGGGCCGATCTCCCAGCCGTACATGATGCTCATCAGCAGTGCGCCCAGAGGCATCAGGATACCCTCGGCGATACAGTCGAAGAAGTCCAGCCAGTCGGCGCTCCAGGTGGGGAGCTTTTCCATAGTGCCGCGCATGCCCAGGATATCAGCGGGGGACATGCCGGCGGTGCCCAGGGAGTCCAGGCACACGATGACGCACAGGATACCGGCGGCAATACCGGCCAGCACGGAGTAAGGCTTCCGCTTGTCGCCCTTGCCCCGGTCCCGGGCACGGTCCACATAGTGGGCCACCACGGCCTCCAGCAGGGAGATGGAGGAGGAGACGGCGGCAAATACCACCAGCAGATAAAACAGAATGCCGAAAACGGGACCTGCGCCGCCCATGCGGTCGAACACGTTCTGCATGGTGACGAACAGCAGGGAGGGGCCGCCCAGGTTGCCGGTGGGGTCCAGGGCGAAGCGGCCGGGAATGACGCACAGGCCGGCCATCAGAGCCACCAGCGTGTCCATCACCACGATGATGATGGCGTTTTTCTGAAGGTTCTCCTTCTTATCCAGATAGGAGCCGTAGGTAATCATAGCCGCCATGCCCAGGGACAGAGAGAAGAACATCTGGCCGCCTGCTGTGGATACTACAGAGAAGAAGTCAGGCGCTTCCTTGATGACGCCGTTGGCCAGTGCCCAGCCGGGGACGAACATGTACTTCAGGCCCTCTGACGCGCCCTCCAGGGTGCAGGAGCGGATGATGCAGATCACCAGCATTACGAACAGGGCAGGCATGCCCACGGAGCAGACCTTTTCAATGCCGCCGCCGACGCCGCCCATCACGATGACCATGGTGATGGCCACGAAGATCAGACCGTAGATCACGCACTCGCCCTGGTTGGCCATCAGGGCGTCAAACACGCCTGCGCCGTCCAGGGTGCCGGTGCCGAAGCCGGCATGGAACAGATTGCCCACGTTCAGGGTCACATACTTCAGACAGTAGCCGCCCAGGGCGCAGTAGAAGCCCAGGATCAGGAAGGCAGACAGCACGCCCAGCCAGCCCAGCCACTTAAACTTCTTGGATAGAATTTTGTATGCGCCGATGGCGCCCCGGCCGGTCTTGCGGCCCAGGGCCAGCTCGCCCATCATGACGATGAAGCCGCAGCACGCCGCCAGGATCAGATAGATGATGAGGAATGTGAAGCCGCCGTTGGCACCCATCTTGTTGGGAAAGCCCCAGATGTTGCCCAGGCCGACGGCTGAGCCGATGGCCGCCATGAGGAATCCGAAATTGGATCCAAAGCCTTTTCTTTCTTCCATTGTTTTCTCTCCTTACTCATATGGATGTCCCCCTTATGTCCGGAAGGGGACTATGGTCACTTTACCATGTGTGTTTTCCCCTGTAAAGCGATACAGTCTCTCCTTAACGCCGTATTGTCATGCATCACGCTTTCTTTAATTGATTTCTTACGCCTCCCCCCTCCTCTCCGGGTCGTTCTGTTTCGCAGCAGGCAATTTTACAGTCCCATTTTATGCGGCTTTTTGTGAATTATGTCACAAAAGAAAGCCGCATTCCGTCGGACCTATGGACATTCATACGGCGCGGCAAGGCGTTTATATAAAATGACCAGCAACTTTCCGGTCCGAATTGGTTCGCGGGGGAAATATTTTCGCGAGAAGAAAAAATCACCGCTATGCCGTCCTCTCCGGCACCGATCCGCCGCATTTTACGCGGACTTTACAAAACGCATCTTTTCCCCTTTACATCCGCTCTGTATGCTATGAGCTGTACCAAGGAAATCCCAAAACGCGAATCGAAAGGAGATTCTGAAAAAATGAAAAGGTTTCTTTCCATGGCCCTGTGCATCGTCATGGCACTGGGCATCCTGGCCGGCTGCGGCCAGAAGGGCAATGACACCCCCAACACTGACGACAACACCGCTCTCTCCGGCTCCGTGTCCACCAACGGTTCCACCTCTATGGACAAGGTCATCGGCGCGCTGAAGGAGCAGTTCACCACCGACAACCCCGGCGTCACCGTCACCTACGATCCCACCGGCTCCGGCGCCGGCATCGAGGCCGTGAAGAACGGCTCCACCGATATCGGCCTGGCCTCCCGGGCCCTGAAGGACCAGGAGAAGTCCGCCGGCCTGAAGGAGACCACCGTGGCCCTGGACGGCATCGCCATCATCGTCAACGCCGGCAGCAAGGTCGCGGACCTGACCGTTCAGCAGATCGCCGACATCTTCACCGGCAAGATCACCGACTGGAGCGAGGTGGGCGGCGACCCCGGCGCCATCTCCTGCATCGGCCGTGAGTCCGGCAGCGGCACCCGGGACGGTTTCGAGTCCATCACCGATACCAAGGATGCCTGCAAGCTGGACCAGGAGCTGACCTCCACCGGCGGCGTCATTGAGGCCGTTTCCGGCAACCCCAACGCCATCGGCTATGCCTCCCTGTCCGCCGTGGAAGGCAAGGCCGCCGTCAAGGCTCTGACCGTGAACGGTGTGGCCTGCACCGAAGCCACCGTCCTGGATGGCAGCTACCAGATCCAGCGCCCCTTCGTGCTGGTGACCAAGGAAGGCGTTACTCTCTCCGCCGCTGCCCAGGCTTTCTTTGACTTCGCCACCTCTGCCGCCGCTTCCGACCTCATCAAGAACGCCGGTGCGGTGCCCGTGGCCAAGTAACCACCCCGGGAAACCTCCCCTGACCCGAATCCCGGGCCAGGGGCATTTCCCGTTCCGGACAAGAAAGGAACCGACTATGCGTTCAAAGAATACAGGGGCCCGTAAGGCCCTGGAAAATGTGATCCACCTGGTGTTCCTGCTGTGCGGCATCGTGGCCGTGGGCTTTGTGCTGGTCATCAGCGTGTACCTGATCCTCTCGGGCCTGCCCGCCATCCGCCAGATCGGCCTGTTCAGGTTTCTGTTCGGCCAGGTCTGGGACCCCACCAACACCACCACCGGCGCGGAATACGGCATTCTGCCCTTTATCCTCACCTCCGTTTACGGCACCGCCGGGGCCATGGTCATCGGCGTGCCCATCGGCCTGATGACGGCCATCTTCCTCTCCAAGCTGGCCCCGGCCCCGGTGGCCGCCGTGATCCGCACCGCCGTGCAGCTGCTGGCGGGTATCCCGTCGGTGGTATACGGCCTGGTGGGCATGATCGTGCTGGTGCCGCTGATCCGCACCACCTTCTCCTTAGGCTCCGGAGCCTGTCTGCTGGCGGCCATCCTGGTGCTGTCCATTATGGTGCTGCCCTCCATCATCAACGTGTCGGAGACGGCCCTGCGGGCGGTGCCCCGGGAGTATGAGGAGGCCAGCCTGGCCCTGGGGGCCACCGCCACGGAGACCTATTTCCGGGTCAGCCTCCACGCCGCCCGCAGCGGCGTGGCCACCGCCGTGGTGCTGGGCGTGGGCCGGGCCATCGGCGAGGCCATGGCCATCATCATGGTGGCCGGAAACGTGGCCAATATGCCGGGGCTGTTCCGGTCCGTCCGGTTCCTCACCACCGGCATCATCTCCGGCATGTCCTATGCCCCGGTGGGCAGCCTGTATCAGCAGGCCCTGTTCTCCATCGGCCTGGTGCTGTTCCTGTTCATTATGCTCATCAACGTATTTCTCAACGTGTTCATCAAAAAAAGGAAGGAGGACTGACCCATGGAGGAAAAGCTGTCGCCCCGCCGCCGTCTGTATGACCGGGGCATGCGGGGCCTGGTATGGCTGTGCGCGGGGCTGACCTGCGCCCTGCTGCTGTTTCTCATCGGCTATATCTTCTATCGCGGGGTGCCGGGCATCACCTGGTCCCTGCTGACCAGCCAGACCAGCTATATCCAGAACACCGTGGGCATCCTGCCCAACATTCTCAACACCCTGTATATCATCGTGGTGGCCATGGTCATCGTCCTGCCCCTGGGAGTGGGGGCCGCCATTTACCTGACGGAATACGCGTCCAACCGCCGCCTGGTGTCCGTTATCGAGTTCGCCACCGAGACCCTGACGGGCATCCCCTCCATCATCTTCGGCCTGGTGGGCATGCTGCTGTTCGTCCAGCGGATGAACCTTCAGGCAGGCATCCTGGCCGGCGGCCTGACCCTGGTGGTGATGATCCTGCCCACCATCGTCCGCACCACCCAGGAGAGCCTGAAAACCGTGCCCCAGTCCTATCGGGAGGGGGCCCTGGGCCTGGGAGCCGGGAAATGGCACATGATCCGCACGGTGGTGCTGCCCGGAGCCGTGGACGGCATCGTCACCGGCTGCATCCTGGCTGTGGGCCGCATTGTGGGCGAAAGCGCCGCCCTGCTGTATACGGCGGGCTTCGGCCTGGAGCTGGTGGGCTTTGTCAAGGCTCTGCACACCTCCGCCGCCTCCCTGACCGTGGCCCTGTATGTCTACGCCACCGAGCGGGGCGAGACGGCCCTGGCCTTCTCCATCGCCACCATCCTGATGGTGCTGACCCTGCTGATCAACCTGACCGCCTCCCTGGTGGGGCGGAAGCTGCGAAAGAAATGAGGCATTGCTATGGAACCCATTCTTGAGGCCAAGAGCCTGAATCTGTGGTACGGGCCCAACCACGCCCTCCACGATGTGTCCGTGGCCATTCCGGAGCGCCAGATCACCGCCTTTATCGGTCCCTCCGGCTGCGGCAAATCCACGTTCCTGCGGACGCTGAACCGCATGAACGACCTGATCCCCTCCGTGAAGATCCAGGGACAGGTGGACTTCCACGGAAAGAACATCTATGACGCCGGGGTGGACCCCACCCTGCTGCGCAAGCGCATCGGCATGGTGTTCCAGAAGGCCAACCCCTTCCCCATGAGCATCTATGACAACGTGGCCTATGGGCCCCGGACCCACGGCGTCCGCAGCCACGCCAAGCTGGACGACATTGTGGAGCGCTCCCTGCGCTCGGCGGCCATCTGGGACGAGGTGAAGGACCGCCTGAAGAAAAGCGCCATGGGCCTGTCCGGCGGCCAGCAGCAGCGCCTGTGCATCGCCCGGGCCCTGGCCGTGGAGCCGGAGGTGCTGCTGATGGACGAGGCCACCAGCGCCCTGGACCCCATCTCCACCTCCAAGATCGAGGACCTGGCCCTGGAGCTGAAGGAGCATTACACCGTGGTCATGGTCACCCACAACATGCAGCAGGCGGCCCGCATTTCCGACAACACGGCCTTTTTCCTGCTGGGCGAGCTGGTGGAGTTCGGCAGAACGGAGCAGCTGTTCTCCGCCCCTGCCGACAAGCGCACCGAGGACTACATCACCGGGAGGTTCGGATAATGAGAAGACAGTTTGACCAGCAGCTGGCGCTGCTGAACCGGGAGCTCATCGAAATGGGCGCCCTGTGCGAGGAGGTCATCGCCCTGGCCGCCAAGGCCCTGACGGAGGGAGACCCCGCCCTGGCCGCCCAGGTGGGCCCCCTGGACACGGAGATCGACCAGAAGGAGCGCACCATCGAGTCCCTGTGCCTGAAGCTGCTTTTGCAGCAGCAGCCGGTGGCCCGGGACCTGCGCCAGATCTCCGCCGCCCTGAAAATGATCACGGATATGGAGCGCATCGGCGACCAGGCCCAGGACATCTCCGAGATCGTCACCTTCCTCCGGGGCCGCACCGCCGAGCACGACGATATTCTGTGCCAGATGGCCCGGGCAACCATCTCTATGGTGACAGAAAGTGTTGACGCATTCGTAAAACATGATACAATAAAAGCAGAGGCCGTTCTGGCCGCCGACGACACCGTGGACGCCTATTTCCGCCAGGTGAAGCAGGCCCTGATCTCCCGCATCGCCGCCGACCCCGGCGACGGGGAGTATGCCCTGGACCTGCTGATGATCGCCAAGTATTTCGAGCGCATCGGCGACCACGCCACCAACATTGCCGAGTGGGTGATCTTTTCCATCACCGGCCGGCATAAGGAGGGATAACCCATGATCTGGTGCGTAGAGGACGATGCCAGTATCCTTGATATTGAGGTATACACCCTTCAGTCCACCGGGTTCCAGGCCCGGGGCTTTGCCGACGGGACGGCCTTCTGGTCCGCCATCGGGACGGCCCAGGAGCTGCCGGAGCTGGTGGTGCTGGACGTAATGCTTCCGGGCGTGGACGGGGTGGAGTTGCTGCGCCGCCTGCGGGCCGCCCCGGCTACCCGCTCCATCCCCGTGGTCATGGCCACAGCCCGGGGGGCGGAATATGACAAGATCCAGGCCCTGGACCTGGGCGCGGACTACTATCTTACCAAGCCCTTCGGGGTCATGGAGCTGGTGTCCTGCGTGAAGGCGGTGCTGCGCCGGTGCGCCCGGCCCAGCCACGTGCTGCACCTGTCCGGCTTGAGCCTGGACCAGGACGCCCACACCGTCTCCTGCGACGGGCAGCGGGTGCCCCTGACCTATAAGGAATACGAGCTGCTGCGGCTGTTTTTGTCCCATCCCGGCATGGCCTTCACCCGGGACCAGCTGATGGCCCAGGTGTGGGGCACCGACTATTACGGCGAGACCCGCACCGTGGATATGCACATCCGCACGCTGCGCCAGAAGCTGGGCCCCTACGGCAGTCTGATCCAGACCGTCCGCAATGTGGGCTACCGGCTGGAGGAACAAGGATGACCAAGAAAATTTTCCGTTCGTTTATGCTGTCCGCCGTGGCCGTGCTGCTGGCGGGGGTGGTCATCGTCATGACCTGCCTGTACAGCTATTTTGCCTCCGTGCAGGAGTCCCAGCTCCAGGATCAGCTGCAATTGGCAGCCGCCGCCGTGGAGACGGAGGGCACGGATTACCTGAATAAGCTGAATAAGCTGACGGCGGACCGCTACCGCCTGACCTGGATCGCCGCCGACGGCTCGGTGCTGTGCGACACCAAGCGCGACGCCGAAAGCCTGGAGAACCACGGCGACCGCCTGGAGGTCCGGGAGGCCCTGCGCACCGGCTCCGGCAGCTCCACCCGCTATTCCAGCACCCTGCTGGAAAAGACCAGCTACTATGCCCAGCGTATGCCGGACGGCTCGGTGCTGCGCATTTCCGTCAGCCGGGCTACCGTGGGCATGCTGGTGCTGGGAATGCTGCCGGCCATTCTGCTGGCCGCCGCCGCAGCCCTGGTGCTGTCGGGCCTTCTGGCGGGCCGTCTGTCCCGCCGGATCACCGCGCCCCTGAACGCCCTGGATCTGGAGCACCCTCTGGAAAACGACACCTATGAGGAGCTGTCGCCTTTGCTGTGCCGCATCAATGTGCAGCGCCAGCAGATCGACCGGCAGCTGACGGATCTGCGCCGCCGGTCCGACGAGTTCCGCCAGATCACCTCCCACATGCAGGAGGGACTGGTGCTGCTGAACGAAAGCGGCGCGGTGCTCAGCATCAACGCCGCCGCCTGCCGGGTGTTCGGCACCGGCGAGAGCTGCCTGGGCCAGGATTTCCTGACGGTGGACCGCGGCCGCGACGTCAGCGACGCGCTGGCGTCCGCCATGGACGCCGGTCACAGCGAGGTCCGTGTCCAGCGGCTGGGCCGCATTTATCAGTTTGACATCTCCCGCATCCAGTCCGGCCCCGACACTCTGGGGGCGGTGCTGCTGGCCTTTGACATCACCCAGCAGGAGACGGCGGAGCAGAGCCGCCGGGAGTTCACCGCCAACGTATCCCATGAGCTGAAAACGCCCCTTCAGGGCATCATCGGCAGCGCAGAGCTCATTGAGAACGGCCTGGTCAAGCAGGAGGACCTGCCCCGGTTCGTGGGACACATCCGCCGGGAGGCACAGCGGCTGGTGGCCCTGATCGGCGACATCATCCGCCTGTCCCAGCTGGATGAGGGAGACCCCCTGCCCTGGGAGCGCGTGGACGTCTCGGCGCTGTGCCGGGATATCGCCGCCGATCTGCGGGACAAATCGGAAAAAAGCGGGACGGCCATCACCGTGGAGGGCCCGGAGATCCCGGTGGAGGGCGTGCGCCGTCTGCTGTATGAGACGGTGTATAACCTCTGCGACAATGCCATTCAGTACAACGTCCCCGGCGGCAGCGTCCGGGTCACCGTCACCGACCGGGGAGACAGCGCCGCCATTTCCGTGGCGGATACCGGCATCGGCATTGCGCCGGAGCACCAGAGCCGGGTGTTTGAGCGGTTTTACCGGGTGGATAAGAGCCACTCCAAGGCCTCCGGCGGCACAGGCCTGGGCCTGTCTATCGTGAAGCATGCCGTGGCCTATCACCACGGCACCCTGGACCTGGAGAGCCAGCCCGGCAAGGGCACCACCATCACCGTGACCATTCCCAAGAAAAAGTCCTGAAATAACCACAGCTTGGCCGGAAAGCGCAAACTTTCCGGCCAAGCTAAAAACGCTGTATAAGTGAGGAAATTTTATGCTGCTGACCGCCGATATCGGAAACACCAACATTGTTCTTGCCCTGCTGGACCACGGGGACCGGGTGGTATCCCAGCGCCGCATCCCCTCGGGAGAGGTGCTGCCCCTTGCGGCCTACGAGGACGCCGTGAGGCAGATGCTGGCGGGCCATGACGCCCCGGAGGGGGCCGTCATCGGCTCGGTGGTGCCCCGGCTGACGGAGGAAACGGCCCGGGCCATCCGAAGCGTTACGGGGCTGGAGGCCCTGGTGGTGGGTCCCACCACCCCCGCCGGGCTGGACATCGCCATTGAACAGCCGGAGACCCTGGGGGTGGACCTGCTGGCGGCGGACGCCGCGGCAGCGGCGGAATATCCTCTGCCGGTGGTGGTGTTCGACTTCGGCACCGCCACCACCGTGACGGTGGTGGACCGGCAGCGACGCTATCGGGGCGGCGTGATTCTGGCCGGGGTGAAGCTGAGCCTCCACGCCCTGTTCTCCGGCACGGCCCAGCTGCCGGACATTGCCCTGGAGCCGCCGGGAAAGGTCATCTGCTCCGTTACGGAGGACAGCCTTCAGGCCGGGGCCATTTACGGCGCCGCCGCCATGGCCGACGGCCTGCTGGAGCGCATGGAGGAGGAGCTGGGGCAGCCCTGTACTGCCGTGGCCACCGGGGGCCTGTCCGGGATCATTACCCCCTACTGCCGCCGGAGGATCCTGCACGACGACAGTCTGCTGCTGCGTGGGCTGGCGCTGATCTGGCGGAAAAACTGCGGAAATCGGTAAATTTTATCCTATAGGAGGGACCTTATGGACCAGCTGCGAAAGAAAAAAGGCTTTATCTGCGACATGGACGGCGTGATCTATCACGGCAACCGGCTGCTGCCGGGGGTGAAGGAATTTGTGGACTGGCTGTATCGCGAGGAGAAGAATTTCCTGTTTTTGACCAACTCCTCCGAGCGCAGCCCCAAGGAGCTGCAGCAGAAGCTCCGGCGCATGGGCCTGGACGTGGACGAGAGCCACTTTTACACCAGCGCCCTGGCCACGGCACGGTTCGTCAGCAGTCAGGCCCCCGGGTGCAGCGCCTATGTCATCGGCGGGGCGGGGCTGATCATGGCCCTCCACGACGAGGGCATCACCATGAACGACGTGGACCCGGATTACGTCATCATCGGCGAGGGCAACAGCTATAACTACGAAAACATTCTGCGGGCGGTGCGGCTGGTGCTGAAGGGCGCCAAGCTCATCGGCACCAACAGTGACCTGACCGGCCCCTCGGAGGACGGCATCATTCCCGCCTGCCGGGCCATGATCGCCCCCATCGAAATGGCCACCGGCCAGAACGCCTACTTCGTGGGCAAGCCCAACCCCCTGATGATGCGCACGGGGCTGCGCATTCTGGGGGTCCACTCCGAGGACGCGGTGATGATCGGCGACCGGATGGACACGGATATGGTGGCCGGTATCGAGACCGGCCTGGACACGGTGCTGGTGCTCTCCGGCGTTACCCGGCGGGAGGACATTGCCAAATTCCCCTACCGCCCCCGGCTGGTGCTGGACGGCGTGGGGGATATCCCCGGGCCTGCGGCGGAATAACGCCCGGTAAAAATTTAACATTTTCCCGGAAAAGTTTCGTTTTAAGAGAAAAAACAGTTTACATGGGTTGACCGACTGTTGTATAATACAATAAAGTCGTTATCCGGCTGTTTTTTCGGAACAATTCAATGCAACAGGAGGAGATTCCCATGTCTTACAGAATTTTGGTCATCAACCCGGGCTCCACGTCCACCAAGATCGGCGTCTATGAGGACGAAACCCTGCTTTTTGACAAGACGCTGCGCCACAGCGCCGAGGAGATCGACAAATTTGATTCCATCCCCGCCCAGAAGGACTGGCGGCGCAAGCTGGTGATGCAGGCCCTGGATGACCAGGGCTTCGACGTTACGACCCTGTCCGCCGTTTCCGGCCGGGGCGGTCTGCTGGCCCCCATCCGCGGCGGCACCTATGCCGTCAGCGACCGGCTGGTCCGCGACTGCACCGTGGGCGTTCAGGGGCAGCATGCCTCCAACCTGGGCGGTCTGCTGGCCCGGGAGATCGGCGACCAGCTGGGCATCCCCTCCTACATTGTGGACCCCGTGGTGGTGGATGAGCTGTCCGACGTGGCCCGCTATGCCGGCCATCCTCTGTTCCATCGCACCAGCATCTTCCACGCCCTGAACCAGAAGGCCGTTGCCAAGCGCTATGCCAAGGAGCACGGCAGGAAGTATGAGGACCTGAACCTTATCGTCTGCCACATGGGCGGCGGCTGCTCCATCGGCGCCCACGTCCACGGCAGCGTGGTGGATACCCAGAACGCCCTGGACGGCGACGGCCCCTTCTCCCCTGAGCGGTCCGGCAGCCTGCCCACCGGTCAGCTGGTGAGCCTGTGCTTCAGCGGCAAGTACACCGCCGGTGAGGTCCGCAAGATGCTGGCCGGTCACGGCGGCCTGGTGGCCTATACCGGCTCCAACGATATGCGCGACCTGCTGAAGGCCGCCCACAACGGCGACAAGGAGATCGCCGGTGCTGTGGACGCCTTCCACTATCAGATCGGCAAGGAGATCGGCGCCATGGCCGTGGTCATGAAGGGCCAGGTGGATCAGATCATCCTCACCGGCGGCATTGCCTACGGCAAGGAGACTGTGGACGCCATCACCGATATGGTGGGCTGGATCGCCCCCATCACCGTGTATCCCGGCGAGGACGAGCTGCTGGCTCTGGCCCAGGGCGCTCTGCGCGTGCTTAACGGCGAGGAGCCTGCCCGGGTGTATTGATATTCCCGGATCGCCTTGAAAGCAAAAAATTCCCGGTGCGGTGCACCGGGAATTTTTTTGCGAGCAATGTCAGCAGAGCTTTGCGCCGGCGGGAATGGCGTCGTCCAGCAGCAGCAGGTGCAGCTTTTCCTCGCCCTTTTCCTTATGGACGGCAGAGATCAGCATGCCGCAGGAGGGGATGCCCATCATCTTCCGGGGGGGCAGGTTCAGAATGGCCACGGCAGTTTTGCCGATGAGCTGCTCCGGCTCATAATAGTGATGGATGCCAGAGAGAATGGTGCGGTCCGTGCCGCTGCCGTCGTCCAGGGTGAACTTCAGCAGCTTGTCGCTCTTTTTCACGGCCTCGCAGTTCTTGATCTTCACGGCCCGGAAATCGGACTTGCAGAAGGTGTCGAAGTCCACCTGCTCCTGGGTATAGGGCTCCAGCTCCAGGGCGGGCAGGGCCGCCTTGCGCTGGGCCTCCTGGATGGCGTTGAGCTCAGCCAGGGCCTTTTCAGCGTCGATGCGGGGGAACAGGGCCTCGCCCTTGTGAACGGTGACGTCCGGGCGCAGACTGCCCCACACGTTGGCCTTTTCCCAGGTGCGGCAGCACGGGCAGGCACCGATCTGGTCAAAGATCTTTTCGGCGCTGTCGGGAATGAAGGGAGTCAGCAGCACGGCGCAGATGCGGACAGTCTCCAGCAGGTTATACATCACGGCGGCCAGACGGGCCCGGTTGGCGGGGTCCTTGGCCAGGGTCCAGGGGGCATTTTCGTCGATATACTTGTTGGCCCGCTGGATGGTCTTGAAAATCTGCTCCAGGGCGTTCTGGAACTGGAAGTGCTCCATCTCCGCCTCGTAGCGGTCCCGCAGGGTGGAGGCCATGGTCTTCAGATCGCAGTCGGCGTCGCTATTTTCCCGCTCCGTGGGCAGGGTGCCGCCGAAGTATTTCTCCACCATGGCGGTGGTGCGGCTGACCAGGTTGCCCAGGTCGTTGGCCAGGTCCATGTTGATGGTCTGGATCAGCAGCTCGTTGGAGAAGTTGCCGTCAGAGCCGAAGGGGAAGGTCCGCAGCAGGAAGAAGCGCAGGGCGTCCACGCCGAACTTCTCCGCCAGCACATAGGGGTCCACCACGTTGCCCTTGGACTTGGACATCTTGCCGCCGTCCATCACCAGCCAGCCGTGGCCGTACACATGCTTGGGCAGGGGCATTTCCATGCTCATGAGCATGGCGGGCCAGATAATGGAGTGGAACCGGACGATCTCCTTGCCCACAAAGTGGACGTCGGCGGGCCAATACTTGTCGTAGTCGTGATACCGGTCGTTCATAAAGCCCAGGGCGGTGGTGTAGTTGAACAGAGCGTCCACCCAGACGTATACCACATGGCCCGGGTCAAAGTCCACGGGAATGCCCCAGGAGAAGCTGGTGCGGCTGACGCACAGGTCCTCCAGGCCGGGCTTGATGAAGTTGTTGACCATCTCGTTGACCCGGGAGCGGGGCTGCAGGAAGTCGGTGTCCTCCAGCAGGTGGCGGACCCGGTCGGCGTACTTGGACAGGCGGAAGAAATAGGCCTCCTCCTCGGCGTCCATGACCTCGCGGCCGCAGTCGGGGCACTTGCCGTCCACCAGCTGGCTCTCGGTCCAGAAGCTCTCGCAGGGCTTGCAGTATTTGCCCTTGTAGGTGCCCTTATAGATGTCACCCTTGTCGTACATCTTGCGGAAGATCTTCTGGATGGACTGGCAGTGATAGTCGTCGGTGGTGCGGATGAAGCGGTCGTTGGAGATGTTCATCAGCTTCCACAGGTCCAGGATGCCCTGGGGACCCTCCACGATGTTGTCCAGGAACTCCTTGGGGGTCTTTCCGGCGGCCTTGGCCTTGTCCTCGATCTTCTGGCCGTGCTCATCGGTGCCCGTCAGAAACAGCACGTCGCAGCCGGTGAGCCGCTTATAGCGGGCCATGGCGTCGGTGGCCACGGTGCAGTAGGTGTGGCCGATGTGCAGCTTGTCCGAGGGGTAGTAAATGGGTGTGGTGATATAGAATTTCTGCTTTTCCATGGGGATCTATCTCCTTTTCCGCCGCTCCGAATGGAAGAGCGGCTTAAAATTTTGGTGTTTTTCCGGCGGCCGGGCAAACAAAAAACGCCCCCGGCTGACTGCCAAGGGCGATGCAGCGCACCGCGGTACCACCTTGCTTCGCCGCGCTCCCCCAGGAGGCGGCCTCATGGGACGCCGACACGTCCCCGCGCTGTAACGGGCACACCCGGTCCGGCTTCACGCGCCCGCGCTGGGCCGGACGGCTCCGGGGCCATGTTCGCCGGGTCCCCCGTGTCCGCTTTCACCTTGCCGGACTCTCTTGTGACGGAGGCTGAACCGGGTACTCTTCCCATCCACGCCGATTTATCCCTATCTTATCCCCGGCGGCGGGGTTTGTCAATGATTTTCTTGGATTATGGGCCGGTTTGTGGTATGATACAGAAAAAACGAAGGGAGAGCGCCATGAAGCTGGTAAGCTGGAACGTCAACGGCCTGCGGTCATGCCTGACCAAGGGCTTTCTGGAATATGTGAAGCAGGAGGACCCGGACATTGTGTGCCTGCAGGAGACGAAGCTGCAGCCGGAGCAGGCGGTGTTCGAGCTGGAGGGGTATCACCGGTATTTCCACTCCGCCGACAAAAAGGGGTATTCCGGCACGGCGGTGCTGACCAAGGAGGAGCCCCTGTCCGTGGTGTACGGTTTCGGGGACGATGTCCACCGCCACGAGGGGCGGGTCATCACGGCGGAATATCCGGAATTTTACCTGGTGTGCTGCTACACCCCCAACAGTCAGGACGGGCTGAAGCGGCTGGACTACCGGATGCAGTGGGAGGATGACCTGCGGGCATATCTGCTGGAGCTGGACGGAAAAAAGCCCGTGATCTACTGCGGGGACCTGAACGTGGCCCACCAGGAGATGGACCTGAAAAATCCCAGGTCCAACCGGATGAACCCGGGCTTTTCCGACCAGGAGCGGGAGAAGCTGACGCAGCTGCTGGCCGCGGGCTTTGCCGACACCTTCCGGACTCTGCACCCGGAGGAGATCACGTATTCCTGGTGGAGCTATCGGTTCCACGCCCGGGAAAAGAACGCCGGGTGGCGCATTGACTATTTCATCGTGTCCCGGCGGCTTTTGCCCCGGGTGACGGAGGCCGCCATCCGCACGGAGGTGTACGGCAGCGACCACTGCCCGGTGGTGCTGGAGATTTCCTGAAAAAAAGCTTGACTGTCAAGTCCCTTTACCCCTTATACTGCGGAGAAAAGGAGGGCGGCGCCATGCATATCAAGGACATTGAGACACGGACCGGGCTGTCCCGGGCCAACATCCGCTATTATGAGCAGGAGGGGCTGGTGCATCCGGTCCGGGCCCGGAACGGCTATCGGGACTATAGCCAGGAGGATCTGGACACGCTGCTGCGCGTCCGGCTGCTGCGGCGGCTGGACGTGCCCATTGAGGAGATCCGGGCCATGCAGGCCGGGGAGCTGGACCTGGCCGACGTTTTAGAGGAGCGCATCCGGATAGCCCAGCGCCGGGAGGAGCAGGCCCGGAGGGACCAGGCCGTATGCCGGGCCATGCAGGCGGACCGGGTCCGCTATGACAGCCTGGACCCGGAGAAATACTGGCTGGCCCTGCACACGGCGGCCCAGGCAGCTCCCGCCGCGCCCCAGGCAGACCGGCAGGAGCCATGTCCCTGGCGGCGGTTCCTGGCGCGGAATCTGGACCTGGCCCTGTGCTCCTGCGCGGCGGCGCTGGTAATGCTGGCAGGGCACATATCGTTCCGCCAGCAGGGGTTCTCCCTGCTCAACACCATAGGCGCACTGCTGCTGATGCTGGCGGTGGAGCCGGTGCTGCTGCACCTGTGGGGGACCACGCCGGGAAAGCGGCTGCTGGGTCTGACGGTGGAAAAGCCCGACGGGCGGCGGCCGGAGTGGGGTGAGGCCTTTGCCTACACGGCTCTGGCGCTGGTATGCGGCATGGCGCTGCTGATTCCCGTGGTGCGGCTGTGGCGGCTGAAAAAAAGCTATCAGGACTGCCGGGACGGACTGAAGCTGCCCTGGGAGGGGGAGGTGCTGTGCCAGAGCCGGGACATTCCCGGCTGGCGGTGGGCGCTGCTGCCCGCGGCCCACGGGCTGCTGATCCTGGTCATAGTGTGCGGCCTGATGAGTGCCATGATCCCTGTCCACCGGGGACGGCTGACGGTTCCGGAGTTTGCGGAGAACTTCAATCAAATGGCCCAGGCGGTGGAATCGCCTCTGCGGCTGCGGGAGGACGGCACCTGGGTGCGGGACATGCTGACAGGCTGCTATCCAGGGTTCAGGAAGAACGCCTTTCCCCAATCGCTGACCTTTGAGACGGACGAGGTCGGGTACATTACCGCCGTGCGCTTTCAGTGCGGCTACACTGCCCAGGGCGGGATGCAGGCCGTCGGTGACCCGGATGTGGTGTGGGCCGGGTATGCATACATACACCCGCTGCTGCTGTGCATGATGGCGGGACCCGGGGCCCAGGAGGGCGGCCGGCTGCTGCACCCCCGGGCACGGGATATCATAGCGCTGGTCAACGAAAGCTGGTACCAGGGGCTTACCTATGACGCAGGGAGCACCCACACCGCCGCCCGGGTGAGCTGCTGGGGCTATCTCCGGGAGGGCGAGGATACCATGCTGATCCCCGTGGAGGATTCGTGCCAGTTCACCGGGGAATTTGCAATCGTTTGGAAATAATGCGCCGGCCTTCAGCCAGGGCAGGCGGCGAAAAAACGGCCGCACAGTTCAGGTGAACTGTGCGGCCGTTTTTTATATCGGTCGTTTTGCCTGCGCCGCAGGCGTTACCTTATCATTTACTGCTGGTCCTTAATGGCAGCCTGTGCAGAAAGGCAAAAACAATGGGGTTTTTAATGAGATGTGCATTGTCCTCATTCTCTTTCCTATGTAGCGAGGAAATCTTTTCAATTTCCTCTAATTTGATTATACAGCTTTTCTTTCTACCCTCTGCGGTGAAGGTCGCCTTTACATCAGCCGTTCCGTTCAAATTAACATACCAATCAAAAGTGGTATCCGAAGTCGGCGTTACCATATAAACAAATTGATTAATAACATCGTGGCTAATCGTACTGCCGCTGAAATCAATAAGGCTGTTTAGCGTAGAACGGATACCCTCTAAATCCAGACCTCTCGGACAACATTTATTTGTCGGCGTATCTTCAAGAGCTTTTTGGAGTTCTTTAATCTCTTTATCAATAGGGCTTCTCATAGATTGATATTCGTCCTTTGAAATTTCTCCGTCGGCTCTCATAGCAATTAAATTAGCAAGTCTGCTATTTGCCTTATCAATCCTTGCCTGTATAGATGCAGCATCAGATTTATTATCCAAAGTCCTTTCTTCCTTATAATAGTGCCTTATAAGGTCTAACGCAATAAGCACAGACTCTTTTCGTTCCTGCCACAAATGCTCTAATAATGCTTTCGCCATAAAATCGAGCTTCCAATCGGTTATCATTCTGCTGTCGCAGTATCCCTCCGTGTCTAAGCCAATCTCAGCTCGTTTACGCCTAATACCATTATTGAGTTGATTATAGCATTGATAGCCATAGGAAGTTTTACCGTCCAACTTGGTATGCCATTTGTTTTTTCTGTACGATGAGCCGCAGGAACAACGAAGTTTATTTACCCATATATCTCTGGAGTCACGCTTGCTGTGCGTGGTTTTTTCCGCCGATACTAATGCAGGTTTCATTCTGCTTTCCCGTATTGCCTGTGCTTTATCCCAAATCTCCTGTGAAACAATAGCAGGGAAATCACCCTCTACATATTCATAGGTTGACATATCGAGGTTGTTAATTCGTTTCTGCTCCAAAAAGTTGTTGCTTCTGGATTTGTTGTAGCACTTTGTCCCTGTATAAGTGGCGTTTTTAATCGCTCTCATTATATTTGATACGCTCCACTTAATAAGACCCGTAGCTGTTTTCCGTTTGCGTTCTGTCAAAATCTGCGCAATTTTCATAGACCCAAAGCCTTGCAAATACAAGTCAAATATCATTCTGACGGTTTCTGCTTGTTCCTCATTGATAACATAAGTATCGCCAACACGGTCGTACCCTAAAATATTTCCGTTTCCATACAGGACACCGTTATCACGGCTGATTTTCTGACCTGCCTTTACTCGTTCAGAAGTTTTGCGGCTTTCTTCCTGTGCTAATGTTGCCATAAGTGATAAACGAAGCTCTCCGTCGCCGTCCATAGTCCAAATGTTATCGTCAATAAAATACACTTCGACGCCAATGCTTTTTAATTCTCTGGTCACGACAAGCGTATCTACAACATTACGAGCGAAGCGGCATACCTCTCTGGTAACAATCAAATCGAATTTTCCTTTTCTTGCATCTTCAAGCATACGCAAAAATGCAGGTCGCTTTTTTGCCTGTGTTCCCGTAATGCCCTCGTCAATATAACGGTCATACACAGTCCAATTCGGGTGATACCGAACTTGGTCATCGTACCATTGCAACTGATTTTCCAATGCTGACAACTGTGCTTCGTGTTCTGTGGAAACACGACCATAAATCCCAACTTGTCTGGCTCTGTTTCTATCAAACAGAGCATAGTCCGTGAGCTTAAATCTGTAATTATATTCATTTGCTGCCGTATTCATTAAGCATACCTCCAATTCCTTTATCTGAGTATATTATACCGATTATCAAGCCGCCTGTGAAATGTGCGAATTTGCGTGTTTCACGATATTTGTATATGTGGCTTGATTTATCATTCCTTTTGCAAGAAGTATCTCAATGAGTTTCATTGCTGCTACATTCTTATCAATTCTAATCTCATTCATTCGCAGTCCTCCTTAAAGAAATGCTAATGGCAAGAGCTTTGTCGGCTCTTGCCATTATGACTGTCGGTAACATACCAATGTATTTACGCAGGCGTTGTTTGTCTATGGTGCGGATTTGTTCAAACAATATAATCGAGTTCTTATCCAGACCGTCGAAGTCTTTAATTAAGGTGTGCGTAGGTAGTTTTGCTTTTGTGTGTATCCGACTTGTGATAGGAGCGATAATGACCGTAGGGCTATGCTTGTTGCCTATATCGTTGGAAATGATAAGTACAGGTCTTGTGCCGCCCTGTTCCGAGCCGATAACGGGATTTAACTCCGCATAATAAATATCGCCACGCTTGATAGTCAATTCCATTGTGTTTGACCTCCCAATATGATTTAGGCAGAGTTTTTCTGCCTATGTAGACAGCCAAACACAAGGAAGTATTTAAGGTCGGGAGAGCGTAAACAATCTCTCTGTTCTTATGACCGCCCTGCGTCTGGCTGCTATGAGAAAGCATTTCAATTTGTCCTCGACACCCCGAAATGCTATTGGGAAGTCGCCAAACGGTCAGCAGCGGACTGACGCCACGGGAGTTTCACCCCAACTGTCGTTCTGACAGAGCCGCCCTCATTGCCTGCGACGGTTTTATCACGCTCGGACTGTGACTGGACGGGAGTATCATTGTCCCCTTTGTGGGTTATGGCGAAATCGGGAGCTGCCCGATATTTTGAGTAGGTAGTTATCGCTCTCTGCTTTACGGAAGGTTATGGCGTACCTCTCGACACGCTTATGCTCATCACAATCACAAAGAGAAGGTATTTGGCGAATGGGTATTCGGTTTTCAAAGAGCAATCCCGTTTTCGCCACACAAAGGAAAACAGGGCGAGAGGTTTTGTCCTCTCACCCTGTAGCCCGTGGGAAAGTGCTTTTTTGGACACTATCCCAAAAGTTTTTTAATTTTTTGCTTCAGCCTTCCTAACCGCTTATAGACGGTATCCTCTTTCATACCGAGAATGGCAGCGATTTCGGCAATGGAATAACCTTGTATTTGCAATAAAATCGCCTGTAAGGTAAGCCTGTCACCTTAATCAGCACTTGATAAAGCTGCTGATTTTCGATATTGTCCAGAAAGTCCTCGACCGTTTTTATTTCGGGCTGTGTTATATCCGCTGCGACTTCTTCAAGGTATGTACCTGTTTCCTGCATACGCTGATAGTAACGCCTGTCGGAATTGAAAATCGCCCAATCGTGAACACGGAGCTTTTCTATGTCGTTTTCACTGACACCCAAACTCCGCAACTGTTTTTCCTCGGCTTCTTTCCAGAGCCGCCATTTCTTTTCTTCTCTGGCTTTGTTGTACGCCATACTGTTTCCTCCAATCTGAATTTTTTTGAAAACTCAGATTGGCAGGCGGACTGCGGCAGCCAACGCCAGATACGGACTTGTTCTGTATCAAAGAAAAGCAAGGCAAACAAAAAGCCGCAAAGGTACAAAGACCTCTGCGGCAATAAGCATAACTATACCTATGGCATAGAAATGTAATCTCTATTTGAAAACCATAAGAGTGCCACGAGCAGGCGAGGATTTTTTTAACAGATTATCCTCGTTCCTGCGTGACACTCTATATGTATCCGCTGCTTCTGATGAGCAGCGTTGCGGTCATATTAGACCAACACATAAAAATCCCTCCAAACCTTAAACGGGCTTAGAGGGCTGCACTATTTTTGTTTGGGCGTGACAGAGCAGCCCACCAAAGCACCGTTTTTTTTATTTGGTGGGCTGTGCTGCCAAATTTATTGATGAAAAAAGAGCCGACGAGCTGTGAGGTATCTCACAAGTTCATCGGCTCTGCGTCTTAGCGTCTGGCACTTCTGCTTTTGTGATATTCAGTTGCTTTGCATTTATCAATGTCTGCTTATGGCACTTGGGACAGAACAAAGGAAAATTCTTTAACTCTGTATCTTCCCGTATCTGCACCCTTGTTTTGTTGCCGCAGATAGGGCATAGTATAAACTTTTCTTTTTGCATTAGGCATATTTCCTCCGACTCACAAACGCAAGATTGCCTTAGCTATTGTTGCCAAGGAAAGCCGCAAGTCCCTTTTGCACTTCTGCTGGGTCTTTGACACTATATGTGAAAGAAAGCGTTGCGTTTGTTTCAATCCAAATCTTAGAATAATCAGAAGTGAAGCTGATTACGGAGTCCATAGAATTGTCTGCTCGGTAAAATGTAATCTTGTTATTTCCCTCGCTGTCATTCCAAGAGCCTCTCTTGACTTCTTTCGTGTTGACCTCAATGCCTTCTATGAAATTCAGCAGTTGATTGAAGCCTTCACTGTCTGTAATAGTCGTATTTCCATCGGCAGTCTTTATTGCGGCATAAGTTGCGGACTGCGTAGCTATTGCGGGAATGCCTGTAATAGCATCCTTTGCCGTCGCATACTGCGGACGGTTAGGAATAAGGCATATTGCAATTACCACAATTAAAATTACCGCCCCTAAACCTGCAAATCCAAGGCTTAATAGTGACAAGTAACTATTTTGTCGCAGAGAACGGTGTGACCCGAAGGTCACGCCGTTTTTCTGTGTTCATAGGTTGTTTGCGTGATGATAGGCTCGGAAATAACGGGAATATCTACATCGTCCACGAAGTTGAAGAAAATCTTCACTTTCTGCTTGCGCTTGCCGCTGGATTTGTCCGGGGCATAGACGATGATTTTCTTGATATACTCGTTCACGATGGTCTGTGTCAGCTCCTCCACATCCACATATTTCTGTGTCAGGGCGATAAAGGCATCCAGACCGTC